>ERZ827520.597-NODE-597-length-55805-cov-6.593686_pt1 | contig 55805 bp, 49 predicted proteins | sample MGYA00519581_ERZ827520 | MGnify/ENA primary metagenome ERZ827520 (study PRJEB31778, sample SAMEA3449339) | human gut metagenome | biome: human gut; feature: human-associated habitat; material: faeces | place: United Kingdom | collected 2010/2012 ... | reverse complement strand
CGTTAACCAAAATCGACCTCTTTCAGTGGATAAATGAGCCGTTTTCACCGCCTCCAGACGAACCCGAAATAGCATAGGGGGGACACCCCCGTTTTTACAGCAAATGTCAAGGGGCGATTGACTCGCTTGACAGCTATTTTACACCCATCGTCCTCCAAAAACGTTTAGGACACTATTGCCCCTCTTCCGATCTCTTTTGGGGAACATATCAGAGTTGACTGACACAAAGATTCTGTTTCTGCACAATAATATCCCTATTGTGTAAAACTTACAAAGAGTCGAGGTATTGCTTGGGATTTATCCTGTGATATTTGCGGAAAGCCTCCGTGAAGTGGCTGAGATTGGCATATCCGATTTTATAGCCCACTTCGGATACAGAATAGAGACGAGTTGAGAGTAGTCGTTTCGCCCATTCCATCTTTTCGGATAGGGCATACTCGGCAATTGCCTTGCCGATAACCAACTTGAAGCACTTTTGCAGTTTGGAGCTGCTCATTGCCGCTTCACGTGCCAACTCGGGAATGCTCGGTACATTATTGAGACTTTGAAGAATATGGCGACGAACTCGGAAAACAGTCTCTACATCATTCAAGTTCAGATTGGCAAGAGATTTTACTTCCGAACGTTTTTCGAGTTTTTCAAGGTACATCGTTAGCAATTCTATTGTCTTTCCATGTAAATGGAGAGATGAGAAAGGTGTATTGCTTTCGACAATTGATTTGATCCCATCCAATACTTCCTGCATTGCAGGCGTAATAGTCTCAAACAAATAAAAAGCCTTGTCAGATTGGAGAATCCGACCGATGTAAGTTTCATGCGCCGTATCCATTTGCTCTATCCAATCCTTGTTGAAAGTCAATGTGATGTTTTCATACTGCCGTTTGGAATCGAAAGTCCATTCCGTAGGGATATTGCTTGAAGGCATAAAGATACCGTAGAGCGTGTCCACTCCGACCGTTTTTGTGCTTGTGCCGATAATCTGTTCGTGCTTATGTTCATTGATGTAGAACATCACGGGAATCCATTTCGAGTTTTCCACCGAGCGACGCACCATTGTCATCGGTTCGTATGCCATGAAGCTGATGTAGGTCAATGTGAGCCACGGTAACGGATAGTATTGTTTGAAAAATCCATTGCCAACCGAAGGCGGAACGGTAAAACCATCGTTCGTTATCGATGAGCCGAATTGCTCGGCAACCATCTCGATCCAATCTTCGGGCTTATTGATTGCACAGAATTCTATGGTCATGTCAATTCATTATCTTTCTGCAAAGATACAAACGAACACGGATAAAAACCAGTGGTAAATCAAGTTTTTATCCGTATTGTTTTTTGCGTGGTGATTTTTGAATCCTCTGAAAATTATCTTTGGGAAGACTTACTCAAACGCCACCAGACTTGATGGCACTCCTACCGCGGTTACAACAGGTGTTTTAGAGCATTCGCCCGTCTTGGTGTTGTAGGTATAGTAGCCCGTGCCGTTATTGCACGTCATTCCGAAGACGATGAAATTTTTGTAGCGGGTTATGGCAAAAGAGCCGTTACTGTCGGTCATGGGCAAATCGAGTTTTTCGATGGTTTTATTCCAAATATCAATTTTCACGGGCTGAAAATCTTTGTTCAGTATACCGAACTCCGTATCTGTTACTTTCACACAACTATACACTATGCCATTGCCTGCGTAGTAAGATTTAATCATGTACTGCCCTGTCTTGCCTATTCCTTTTATGGTTGTCTTCGATAGGTTGAATAGGTAGTCGGCATCCCACTTGTCGCTTCCTTTGCGAATACGAAGAAATCCCTCTTTGTTGGCAACGTTGAAGTTGTTGCCCGCACTGTAAAAGTAGATGTCGCCCCGCTCGTCTATGAATGCGTCGGAATGGCGGAACAATCCGACAACACTTGTGCGGTTGTCCTTGATAACTTCCGTCTTTTTCGTCTTCAAGTCGATAATAGCAACCTCTGCACCCGTACCGGGTACGGAAGTATGAGGCGAATTGAGTTGATTGAGGGCAACGTACATTTTTCCATCACGGATGACATTGCAACCGGGGTCGGGGTTATTGTCTTGAACGGCATAAGGCGAGAGGTCGATTTCATCCTCCTTTTGCAATGTCATGGTGTTGATTAACGCAATCTTGCCACGTCCGTGCAAAGCGACGTATGCCCGCTGTTCGTCAATAAAGTTGATTTCCCCGGGTTGAGCCATTTGTTCGAAAGTCATCGTACCTGCTTTTAGAAGCTCGCCGTGAGCTCCTCTTGTAAACTTATGTACCTTATCTCCGAATTTCCCTTCGGGCACAAGTACCGTGTTTCCTTTTGCGAAGAGATAGCATCCGAACCCGAATTCAAAAGTTTTCTTGTTGTCGGTTGCTTGAGGAGTTAAATCGCTGAATGTACCGACATAAGCACTTTTGTCTACATAATGCACAAAGGCAAAATGTTGTTGCACCTCGTTGGGCGTAGGTTTGGGGTCATCGTTCTTATCACAAGACGTCAGCCCTATGGAGCCGACCAGCATAGCGGAAAGGGCTACGCGACTGAAAAATGTTGTTCTCATTATCATATATGTTTATAGTTATAAAATACCTTTCGAGAAGACATACCTGAATTTCAGATGGAATGTCCGTCCCGCCAATGGTTGGCGGTACTGATCCCACACCTCTTTATTCATCAGGTTGTGGCATTCCAAGGCGATGGAATATTTCTTTTTGTAAGTCAGAAAGAGACCTATATCGTGAGTAAAACTGCGAGGGATACGCCGTTTCTGCAATTCGGTAAGTTCCCAAAAGTAGAAGAACTCTTCGGTGAATTTGCCGTCCCAGAATGCCTTGACATACCAATTTTTGAACAATCGGTCGCTGTGATATTCCGCTCCGAAGTTGGCGAACAGATAAGGAATATTAGGCAGCCGCAATCCTTTTGTCGGATTGGGGGCTTGGGTGCCGGGTAAATACTCCAAGGCATCGCGCACATCCTGATAAGTCAGATTTCCATAGGCATAGAGCGTCGGTGTTATATCCAGTTTCAACTCGGTCTCTATACCTTTGATATGCACCTTTTCCGCATTCACATATCCGGCTGCCATGTGCTGTTTCATCAGTTTTATCATATCATTTACCTGCATATAAAAGCCGTTTACCTCAAATTGCAATCGCGACAGCCCGAGTACGTCGTTTTTGTCGAACAAGAAGCCCATATTGAAGTTATGGCTTTTCTCCGGTCTCAGCCCGGCTGCAGGAAAGGTGATGATACCGTCACCGAATAGTTCTTGCGAATTGGGGAGGCGTATAGCCCTTTGGTAGGAAGCCTTCAAATGAAAGTCACTGAACGGTTCTAACTTCACCGCCTCTATAAATCCGATTTGTGATGTCGTATTGCTCTTTTTCTTCGGAGCTTCAATCATTTCGTACGAGGTCAAGTCCTCTATCTCGGAATGGAGATGGAAATACTTTGCAGAGAACATATTCGTCAGTTTCCTGTCTAATAGTTTCGCCTCCCAAGTCAAGCCCGAAACGACACTGGTCTTTTTGCTGGGAAATCCTCCGATAATAAACCCTGTGTGCTGACTTGCAATGTCATCGCTTGGTTGTCTTCGGGCGTAATTGATGAGTGTGTTCAGGTTCAGACTGTGATTGGCGGACAATTTGTAATCAAAATTGATACGTTCGTTGATTTCCAATCCTTTGTCGTTTGAGTTGTGAGGAACGTCTCCCGTCTCTCCCTGTCCATTCGGACTCGGATAGATGTTTCCCTCAAAATCGTAATTAACCCGTGCAGTATCCACAAAATTGTTTGTTGTATGTGAAAGGGAGAAATGGGACTCGAAGTTAAGTCGGTTGTTCAGCATCCTGCTTTTTATCAGTTTGTTTTCCAGCATAAACATACCCGATTGATTTTCGGCATGCTGAATGTTTTTCAAAACACCTTGAATCTCATTGAAACGGTTATAGTACCCGAACTCGGTACTGATTTCATCGAACCAGAGTTTTGTAAAAGCTATTTTCCCTTTCAACATATACGAACGAAAACGGTTGTGGTCTCGCCTCACCAACAAGTTTTCTCTTTCGGGTACTCTAAAAGAATAATCATTCTTTGCAGACGTACAATAACCTCCCGCACCAAGCAGAACACCGCTTTTAGGGAAGTTCTTGCGAGAGAAGACGCTTCCTTTGTGTGTTTGGTAAGAACCTAATTCATACGAGGCATCCAAATAGTCCGTACTGAACTCTTTCGTAACGATATTAACGGCGCCGCCCAATCCATCGCAACCAAAACGGGCAGGGATAATACTTTTGTAGACCTCTATCCGTTCGATAATGTCTATCGGAATCTCATCAAGAGAAAAAGCTCCGTCAGAAGTACTCATAGGTATTCCGTCCCATAAGATTTGAATACGATTGCCTTCCAATCCATGGACGATAATCCTCGAACTGCTTCCTAAACCACCAGTCTGCCCGACCTTCAAACCAATGGTCTTGTTCAAGATGGTTTCTAAAGAAACGGAACGACCTTGCAATTCCTTTGCATTTATCACTGAAACCGCTTCGGGCGACTCTCTGATAACCTGTGCTTTTGTTTTTCCGAAGACTACCACATTTGCCAATTCTGTCGAGTCCGGACGTAATTTCAGGGTATGACGCTTCTCATTTGCCGTGATCGTTTCGGTAATTGTCTGATAACCTACATAACTTACCCTTAATACCAGTTTTTGATGGGCTGTCGTATTTAGTTTCGCCACTCCTTTTCTGTTGGTGGTCGTACCGTTCTTGTATGTTGTATCTCCCAGATTTTTCCATTGCACCGTGGCAAATTCTAAGTTGTTTCCATTCTCTGCATCGACAACTTTAATTTCAGTAGAATATAGTTGTGCAAACATAGGATAAGACCACAACAATAGAAAGCTGATAACGAGCAGTCTCTTATATAAATGGATCATTAAGCTGATTGGCATATCTTATCTGTTCTGTTTGTTAGAACTCGTGCAAAATTACGCACCTATCAAATAAGGGAATAACCCTACCATCCACACTTATGCCCCTATTGAGTTTTATATATACCGAACTATCATTTCCGGGTAGTATTATGCTCATTCGGGTTGTTTTACTTCTGTTCGTCGCTGTAACTTTGCACCTCAGAAAAATCAAAACGACAGATATATGGATAAACAAAAAGTCAAGCCTCTCGAAGAGGAACGGGAGAGCCGCAGCCTGCTCTCCAATGCAGTGGTCATATTGCACCTTATTTTTGGTACACTCCCTATACTGCTTGTAGTATGGGCAGTGGACAAGTTGATGAATGGCACACTCTCTCCCATAATAGTTTGGGGTATTGGAGGAATAATGATACTATTCTCACTGCTTCGGGGCGTATTCTATGGAACCTCGATTTGGCGTGCACACCAGTCGGCTTACAATGCCCTTACACGATTGAGGTTACGTATCATTAGTCATCTACAACGCTTGCCACTCGGTTTCTTCCAAGAGCGGAAAGTGGGAGACTTAGTGAATATTATCAACCACGATGTGGAACAAATTGAAATTTATTTGGCACACGGATTACCCGAAATCCTTTCGGCTACGCTTTTTCCTGCCTTACTCTGGATAATCATTATGGTGCTGAACTGGCGTTTGGGGCTGTCGCTCATTTCTCTTTTGCCTGTGGCTTTTCTTCTGCAAATGGCTGTCAAAACACTTTGGGGAAAGAGCTTTCAACACTTTATGGAAAGTACGCAAAAAATGTCGGAAGATCTTTTGGAATATGTGGCTACCATATCGGTAATCAAAGCCTTCAGTAACGAGGAAAACAGAACGGAACGGGTACTTGGCGGTATGCGCGACTACATCCGTTGGGTAAAGCGGAGCATGTTTAGCGTTACCGTTCCCATGACATTGATAACAATGTTCTTGGAAGGTGGTATCGTGGTAATGACTCTTGTCGGGCTATGGCTGGTGACTTCGGGCGAACTGACGGTGGCACGTTTTATCCTTGCCCTGATATTGGGCGGACTGTTCTCGTCCTCCTTTGCTAAGTTGGCAACATTCCAACATTTCCGAATCGTCTATGGTCAGTCGTTGGCAAAAGTACAGTCCATTACAGAGGTACAGGCAAAGGAAACTGCGGACAAGAAAACAGATACGACACAGACGGATGTTTGTTTCGAGCATGTTACATTCTCCTATCCAAACAAGGAAGACAATGCGCTGAAAGATGTATGTCTTCAATTTCCGAGAGGAAGCCATACTGCTATCGTAGGCGAGTCAGGGTCGGGAAAAACCACACTGGCAAGTTTGATGATGGGGTTCTGGCAACCCCAAACAGGTACTATCCGACTGGGAGGAGAGAATATTACGGAACTCTCCGAACGTAATATCGCAGATTATTTTTCGATGGTACAGCAGGAGGTTTTTCTCTTTAACACAACTATTCGGGATAATATCCGCATAGGAAGACCTACCGCCACACAAAAGGAAGTGGAAATGGCAGCAGAGCGTGCTCGTATTCATGATTTTATCATGGGCTTGCCGAATGGTTATGATACGCTGGCAGGCGAAGCCGGCGTAAAACTCTCTGGCGGAGAAAAACAACGTATTTCCATCGCCCGAATGTTGCTCAAAGACTCTCCAATAGTTATTCTCGATGAAGCCACTGCCGCATTGGACGGAGAGAATGAGAAGCTAATCCAAGAAGCTCTTGATGAATTGCAGCGCAACAAGACCGTCATTACCATTGCTCACCGTCTCAATACTATTCATGATATGGAGCGTATTGTTGTGATGGACAAAGGGCAGGTTGTGTCGAAGGGAACACACCGAGAACTGATGAAAGACTGTTCTCTGTACCGCAATATGACGGAAACGCAAGAACAAGTAAGTAAATGGCAATTAAAAGAAGAGGAGGAATAAGAATGGTACGCAATATACTGAATGAATTGACCGCTCGCGGAGTGCGGCATCTAATTATCTCCGCACTGTTTTTCGTGGTTTATGCCCTTTGTGGCACGGCGATAATGCTCACAGTCTTGTTTCTCATCGACCGTCATATACAGGGAGAAAGCATCTCTTTCATTTCGGCAGCATGGGTACTCGGTAGTCTGCTGGTCTTGAAAACCATATCCAATGCCATTGCCGATATGAGCAAGCATTTTGCTGGATTTGATCTTGTGGAACGTATCCGCGAGAAAATCATATTGAAACTGAAAATGTTCTCACTCGGTTTCTATACCAATGAGCGTCTGGGAGAGATAAGTACAATCATTCACAAAGACGTTGATAATATGGAGATGGTGGTGGGGCATCTTTGGACGCGAATGTCCGCCGACTTCATTGTAGCTCTGATACTCGGCATCGGGCTGTTCTGTGTGGACTGGCGCATGGGATTGACGATGGTAGCCATTCTTCCCATTGCCCTATTTTCTCTGTATCGGGGCATTCGTTCGGGAATGAAAGCACAGGAGGAGGCACAGGATAATCTGGCGGATATGGTCAGTCTCTTCGTGGAATACGTCAAGGGCATACCCGTGCTAAAAGTGTTTGGTGGAAAAGGAATGTTCCGTGACAGATTGGACCACTCTGTTAATGAATTTGGAGAAAGCAGTAAGAATATTTCTCGTTTGGCAGCTGTGAGTGTGGGCAGATACACTTTTCTGATAGAATTGGCTTTCGCTCTGATGGCTACAATCGGTCTTTGGTGGACGCAACAAGGGGAACTTTCTCTTTTCGCTTATCTAATGTTCGTCATCGTCTCAAGAGAATTCTACAAGCCTTTTGTCAATATGGAAAGTCATTGGCTGAATTACATCAAGGTAAAGGATAGCTACGGACGCATTTCCCATTTGTTGAATGCCCCTGTTATCACCAATCCTGAACAGCCGAAAACAGCAACCCATTTCAATCTTTCCTTTGACAAAGTTGGTTTCCATTATGAGAAGGAAGGTTTTGAGATGAAAGATCTCACGTTCCATGTTCCCGAAGGAACGGTAACGGCACTTGTTGGCTCGTCAGGTTCTGGTAAAACAACCATTACCAACCTGTTACTCCGTTTCTGGGAACCGCAGATCGGCAGTATTCGTATCGGTGGTATAGACATTCGAGAAATGGACTATGATTATCTACTCGGCAAAATCAGTGTGGTGATGCAGAATGTTATTCTCTTTTCAGATACCATTGCCAATAATATCAAAGTGGGCAATCAACATGCTACGCAGGAAGAAATCGAGGAAGCGGCACGACGGGCGATGATACACGACTTTATCATCAGTCTGCCAGAAGGTTATGAAACAAAAATAGGAGAAAACGGTTTGGGGCTATCCGGAGGTCAGAAACAAAGGCTTTCAATCGCCCGTGCGTTCCTCAAAGATGCTCCCATCATTCTTTTGGACGAGATAACGAGCAATGTCGATCCTGTTAATGAATATAAGATACAGCAGGCGATGTCCACCCTTATCCGAAATCGCACAGTCTTGGTCATCGCCCATCATTTGCAAACCATCCGTAATGCTAATCAGATTATTGTGATGGACAAAGGACACCTTGTAGAGAATGGGACGCACGCAGAACTTGCAGCCCATGACGGAATGTACTGCAAATTGCTGGCGATGCAGTAATTTAATCAATAAAAATATGGAGGTATGGTTTGAGCCATACCTCTTTTTTTGCCACTTCCATCCATATCAACGCCACAAGTGCGCAGTTATTTTCAACTGCTAACATGTACGGTTTCTTTGATTTACCTTTGCCCATGCACCGCTGTTGGTGTTATTAAATACATTGTAATATGGACGAAAAAATCAAAGACCAAGAAGTCCTTTTGGTGAAAGACCCCAAGGACGAGAATCTCAAAGACGTCTCAGGGACGGACGAGAAAGGCGGACTGAAAACTGTACCGCCTACCGCCGAACATGAGCAGAGTTTCTTGAAGTTCGACAAGCACAGCAATGCCTTGGAGAATTTCCTCTCCAACTTCATGCGGCAGTTCAAGAACCCCACACAATTTCACTTCTTCAAAGTCCCCTTCGAGGGTGTTGTTGCCAGCGCACGGGTTCTCGCCGAGATGCTCAAAGCTCCGGATGTCCCCTCCAACAAGGAGATGCTAGACTCCGCCCGTGTTAATCCTTCGGATTATGCAGGAGAGCAGAAGCAGACCTTTCAGGAGATAGACCCCGATAAGATTGACTGGGAACAGTTCTCCAAGATGGGCGTGAGCCGTGAGAGCCTTGAAAAGAGCAAGGAACTTGAAGCCATGCTAAAATACCGAAAATCACCCCACCTTGTCCTCATCAGCGTAAAAGTTGGAGATGTATCCCTCCATACGGACGCACGCCTTTCATTGCGTGAGACAGAGGACGGCAGATTTATCCCCATTGTCCACGCCATCCGCAAGGAGCCGCAGTTGGAACAGGAGTTCTTCGGGCATACCTTCACCGACGAGGACAAGAAAGCCCTGAAAGAAACGGGCTTTCTCACCTGGGACTACGACAATCCAGATAAAGACGATGACAGATGGCTCTACTTGCCCGCTATGAAGAAAACCCGCCGCATCAGTGGCTCCTCCGCCAAGCAGGATTACTTTATGGGCAGGGACTTCACCTATGATGATATGGGCAGTCGCAATGTAGACGAAGACTCCCACCAGTTGCTGGGCGAAGAGACTATTGGCGGACACAAGTGCTGGAAACTGGAATACACGCCTAAAGACAAACGTGAGATCTACTCTAGAAAGGTGGCGTGGATTCGTCAAGACTGCCTTATCGCCGTTAAGGTGGAGTACTACGACAAGATGGGGAAGCTACACCGTCGCCTTGAATTGTCGGACATTGTGAAGGTTTCTGGTTTTTGGATTGCAAAAAAACTGCATATGACCAATGTTCAGACTAATCATCAGACGATTCTTGAGTTTAAGGATCCTAAGTTCAATACCCCTATGAACGAGGCTCAATTCAGTGTAAGCACTTTGGAAAAAGGCCGATTCTAATGACAGATACAACTAATCATTCAGCAAAATTCTTGTTGCTGTTTATTCTCTTCTTGCCCCTGCATATCGCATGGGGTCAAGAAGAGGTGGCTTCATCGTGGCAAGTCAAAGGATTTGTGGATACCTATCATGCCGTCCGCTCCGAAAAACCGAACAACTTTATGTCTTCGCGCACGAGAATAAGGGGAGAGATAGGTAAAAGTTTTGAAGGCTCTTCGCTTTTTGTCTCATTCAACGCAACTTACAATGCATTATTAAAAGAGCGTACAGGTTTTGAACTGCGGGAAGCGTATCTTGACCATAGAGATGACCATTGGGGCTTTCGCCTTGGGCGACAATTGGTCATTTGGGGGGCGGCAGACGGTGTGCGTATTACCGACTTGGTCTCTCCTATGGATATGACAGAGTTCTTGGCACAAGACTATGATGACATTCGGATGCCAGTCAATGCTCTACGCCTTTTCGTCTTTAACGATAAAATGAAACTGGAACTGCTTGCCGTGCCAACCTTTGAAGGGTATAAACTCCCTACCGACGCAATAAATCCATGGTGCATTTTGCCCAAAGATAGCCCACTGCCTATTCTTTGGGAAGAAAACGGGAGCCACCCCAGTCTTCATTTTGCCAATATCGAGTATGGCGGAAAGCTCTCTTTTACCTTGCCCGGAGTGGACTTTTCGCTCTCCGCATTGCATACGTGGAACAAGATGCCCGTGTTTACGTATCGCCCTACAGATACCCACATTGTCGTTTCTCCGCAATACTACCGAATGGGATTTTTCGGAGGAGACATATCCAAGCCTCTAGGGCAACTGGTATTACGAGGAGAAGCAGCCTTCAATGTGGGGAAGCATTTCAGCTATAGACCTGATGCGTCCGATCAGCAACAAAAAGGCTTTAACACTGTGAATTATCTCGTGGGTATCGATTGGTATGCTCCCAAAGATTGGGTGGTGATGGCACAGTTTTCTTCTGAAAGCATCCTAAAGTACGAAGACCAGATTGCACAGCCGCATCACAATTCACTCCTTACGCTCAATGTGTCGAAAAAGCTGTTGGATAACACTCTACAACTCTCCAACTTCACCTATTTCGACCTCAATCATAAAGGTTGGTTTAGTCGGTTTACTGCCGCCTACTCTCTGAATGACTTCATTCAGCTCTCTCTCGGGTATGATTGGTTTGGAGGCGATGAAGGCGTGTTCAGCGCGTATAAAAACAACTCAGAAGTATGGGCGAAGGCAAAATATAGCTTTTAACCCAAGTTTCACGGGAGGAAGTGTGTAATGGTTGCTGGGGGCGGGCGGGAGCATTTGAGTTATGGACTTTGTGTCCTACAGATTTTGATTTTCCTAAAGGGGGCTTCTCGTTGCTTCTCTGACAGCTCTAGACCACAAAGCTTGCGAGGAGCCTTGCTTTGTTGACGATCTTGTCGCTGTTCCTGACGCTCTTTGAGACTCTTGTTCTCTCCGAAGATGAACTCAATGCCTTTCTTCTCTGCATTGACCTGAAGCGTAGTATCGAAGGATTTGCCACTCTTAGCGGTCATACCTTCTACTCTCACGGCTTATGCCCATCTGCTCAAACTGTTCCCATTTCACCTTGTCGGGGTCAATGCCTTGGAAGGACTGTTTCTGCTCGCCTGCATAGTCCGAAGGATTGACACGGGCGGAGTCCAGCATCTCTTTATTGGAGGGGACTTCCGAAGCTTTAAGCATCTCCGAGAGCACACGTGCACTGGCAACGGCACTCTCAAAAGGCACTTTGAAGAAGTTCAGCGGTGTTGGATGCTTGAACTGACGCATGAAGTTGGAGAGGAAGTTTTCCAGCGCATTGCTGTGCTTGTCGAACTTCAGGAAGCTCTGTTCATGCTCGGCGGTGGGCGGAACGGTTTTCAGTCCGCCTTTCTCGTCCGTACCTGTGACGACTTTGAGATTCTCGTCTTTCTGATCCTTGACCAAAAGGACTTCTTGGTCGTTGATTTTTTCGTCCATATTATAATGTATTTAATGGCACCAACAGCGGTACACGGACAAAAGTAAACCAAAGAAACCGTGTGCGTTATAGGTTATAAATAACTGCGTGCTTGTGGCGTCGATATGGATAGAAGTGGCAAAAAAGAGGTATGGTTCTTGAGCCATACCTCCATATTATCAGTTCTCTTTTTAATCGTATTGATGTGTAGTTCGACGTATTTTCCACTCCAAATTGCATTTTGGGGTGGAATGTACGCGAGTTAAAAGATACTTTATAATTCATTATTCTGCATTATTGTGATTACCTTTGTAGGTCTGATAATCAAAAAACAATACCTGAAAGATATATGTCTCGGTTACCCATCCATAGAAGTTCACAACTCTCAGATTTCGGAGTCTATCTGAAGACCGTCATCTCTCGGACATCGGCATCTTCAGACAGATACGCCTTTTCTCATACCGACGATTATTATTTCTTTGGCTTCATAGAGGGTGGGCAATGCTGTCTGAATATTGATTTCGAGGAATACACTTTCGGGAAAGGAAGTCTGGCTATCATTCTACCCGGGCAGGTGCATCGTATCATCGACGCTTCCAATCTTTCTGCAAAATTTCTGGTTATCGACTCGGTATTGGTGGATAAGGAGGAAAAACGAACGCTTGAGAGATACGGTCGCCCTCAAATACAACTATCCGACATATCGGAACAGAAACTATTATTATCACTTCTTGACTGCAAACTGAGTGGCATGAAAAATCCATCTGCCAAAGCAGTCGTTCAGCGACTGACCACCGTCATTGTAGGGTTAGTCGTGGAGAACATTGTAAATGCAACGATAGCTCAATCCAAATTGCAGGGGACAGTGACCAGACACAAGGAAATAGTATGGGAATTTCGGGATTTGTTGGAAAGCAATATCCGAAGCAAACGTTCGCCATCATTCTATGCCGGGCGGCTGAACATTACCGTTGCCTACCTGAATGAAGCTGTAAATTCTGTTCTGGGGACAAGTGTGAGCCACCATATCCAAAACGAGATTATTTTGTTGGCTAAACGTCAATTGGTCTATACTACAGATTCCATCAAAGAGATTGCACATAGTTTAGGCTTTAACGATTACTCCTACTTCACACGGCTGTTTACCAAGGTTGCAGGCGTTTCTCCCACGCTCTTCAGAAGGACTTACCACGAATAGTGCTATCATTACCATTGTCTGTCTATTGTGACAGCCTGTATCCCGCCGTACCTTTGCAGCGAACTTTATTCACTTGAAAAGATACGGATTATAAGGATGAACAACGCTGTGAATATTTTGCGAGAAGGAAGTATGATGAAAGCCCTGACAAAATTGGGGATACCTATTGTCATCGCAATGCTGATTATGGCAATATACAATGTGGTAGATACTTTTTGGGTTGCACGTCTTGGAACTCTTCCTGTCGCCGCTGTATCGGTTGTTTTCCCTATATCGTTGTTATTTCTTGGGATAGGACTGATGTTCGGTGTCGGAGGCGGAGTGTATATATCCCGTCTGTTGGGAGCGAAACAGGCTGTCAAGGCAAGTCAGGTCGCTTCCGTCTCAGTGATAACCTCTGTGATGTTGGCAGCTCTCATTGCCCTTGTGTGCAATGCGTTCCTGCGAGACATCCTACTTTTCATGGGAGCAAACGAGGAGATGATAAGTTTGGCAGAATCCTACGGCAGGCTTTTTATCATCAGTTGTGTCATAGGGACATTGAATGTGTCCATGTCCAATATCATTGTTTCACAAGGTGCGTCGAAGACATCTGCGTCGGCAATGATCATCGGCTCTATCGTTAATGTTGCATTAGACCCCTTGTTCATATACACTTTCAATTGGGGTGTGGAAGGTGCTGCATGGGCAACTATTCTTTCAAGAATCATCACGACAGCTATTTACATCCGTTTCCTTACGAAAGCAGAGGTAAAAGTATCTCTTGCCTTGTTCGCTCCCACGATAAGAATATACGCAGACATCATTAAGATTGGTATCTCTATGCTCTTTTTGCAACTACTCCAGACCCTTTCCATCAGTTTGTTGCAGAAAGCCGCTGTGAAATATGGGGCAGAGGCTGTTGCGGCTGTGGGTATCGTCCTGAAAATCGTCACATTGGGAACAAACGTGGTCTTCGGATTTGTAAAAGGACTCCAACCTATGGCAGGCTATAACTACGGGGCAGGCAATTTTCAAAGATTAAGGGAAGCGGTGTGCTGTTCTCTGATACTCACAACCTCGTTTTGTGTGCTCTGGAGTATTCTTATAGTCATTTTTACCTCTCCTATCATCAGTTGTTTCGGTAAAGACGAAACAATGCAGGAAATAGCAAGAATTGCGCTTAGAGCCAATACGATTATGTTCTTCACTTTCGGATTCCAATTTGTGTATTCCACACTATATATGGCAATCGGAAGAGCAAAGCAAAGTCTTCTGCTAAACATCGGAAGGCAAGGTTTGTTTTTTATCCCTATAATATTGCTGCTTCCATCGTATTGGGAACTAAATGGAGTGCTTTATGCACAGCCTATTGCCGACGTCTTTGCAACTTTTATGACACTGTTCTTTGCTGTCCGAATTCATAAGGAGATAGGTCATAAATCACATCTCACAACAGAGAATCTGCAATGTTGAACCATAAAAGATATGATTATGCTAAGACTTATTCAAACGGAAGAATTTAAGACGATAATTTGGTCTTGCTCTACAAATGAACAAGAACAAAAAGCATCGGAGAACTTTATGAAGAGGATCATTGATCTATGTGATGCAGAAGACGATGCTATCTCTTTGTTTCGTATTCTTCGCTATACTCGTTTTCGTTTACAAACTTTGCAAGCGGTGTATTTGATGGACGGAAAGGAAAAAATGTGTCGGAGCTACTATGCGTCATTGATACGGAGTTAAAGTTATTAAAGATGCGGATGCAGGGGCTTCTTTCTACTTTGCCCGTCAAACCAACCGAGAAACTTCGTTGGATAGGTAAAGCAACCGACTTGGTGGAACTACTCTACGCACTTGATACCTGTGGCTGTATCAACGATGGTGAAATCGGTATAGAAGAATTGGCAGATGCCTTTTCCGAAATCTTTGGTATAGAAATCAAGAACTGCTACAACGTCTATATGAACATGAAACGCCGCAAGGATGACAGCCGCACCTATTTTCTTGATGAACTCCGAGAGGAGCTGAACAAGCGTATGGTGGAGAGTGACCTGAAAGGCGGAAAGTTCAAGAATCGGTAAATCAAAGGGTGTCGTTCCCTGAAAATGGTTGACTTATTTTTTTGCTGAAACGGATATCGGTTGACATCGTTTTTGTCGTCAAACTAGAATGAGTTGTCTTGCTTTTCAAATATACTGATTTTAGTTGACTCTGGCAATGTGGGGTAGTTTTTCTCTCTCTGCTTCTCTGAATAATATGTTGGATTGTGCTTAGGGTGCGATCCATTTTTTATAGGTATGAGTTGCATTTCTTAATTGAATATACGGACTGGCTCGCTAGAAGCTTGACAGAGTAGCCATTTACGTAATAGCGCTTGAGTGCCTCAAGCCGTTCGGCCGTTGTGGCATGTCCCTTGGTTGGGCGATTTGTTGATCCCTGTGCGGGCTTCGACTTAGTGTCTTTTCTCTGTTTTATTGTACTCATAATTATCTTTCTTACGAGTCAACTTTTTTCAGGGTAAGGCATCTGGTGGACAGCGTGTCAGCCTTGGGATAGGTCATATCGCTACGCCCGACAACGAAGAAAAAGGGCACCCCCCTAACGAGGAGTGCCCTATATTCAATAATACCTGCTCTCATACGAATAGCTGAGCGACGTAGTGGACGATCGGTATTAGTATGGAGGTGAAGATGCCCATGATACCGATAGCCAAGCCTCCGATAGCGCCCTCGAGGGCTCCCATCTGGATGGCTACCGAGGTGCCCACACCGTGTGCTGCTGCACCGAGTGCTAGTCCCTTGGCGATGCTACTCTCTATGCGTAGCCACTTGAAGAGTGGAGGTCCTATGACACCACCGATGATGCCAGAGATGACGACCACGACTGCTGTCAAGGCTGGAATACCGCCCGACTGCTCTGAGAGTGCTATAGCGATAGGGGTCGTGACCGAGCGAGACTCCATCGAGTGGGCTATGGGGGCTCCAGCACCTAGCGCATAGGCTAGCCCGACAGCACTGAGGATGCCGATCAGCGAGCCTACAAAGAGCGAAAACATAATGGAGACAACGCGACCACGGAGATACTTAGACTGTTCGTAGAGGATGTAGCCCAGCGATACGACCGAAGGCCCTAGGAGGAAGTCAATCAGCTGGCTCCCCTCTTTATAATCCTCGTACGAGGTCCCCGATAGGTAGAGCATCAAGATGATGAGTCCTATAGTAACGATGAGCGGGTGAAAGAGCCCGATCCTCACCTTGCGGTATAGGAGTAAGCTGAGGAAGTAGATCCCTATAGTGAGCGGCAAGCAGTAGATAGGCTTGCTCAGGAGCAGTGTGATGAGGTTTATCATGCGTTGTCGTTAGTTTTTTGCTCTTTATGGTGCCGCTCGAAGCGGTGCTGCATCCGTCCCACGACCACCAATACCAGTGCCGTGCTGACGACCATAGAAATAATGATGGCAGCCCAATACTGCTGGATAAGCTCGACTTGGGTGATCAGCCCCACGCCAGCTGGCACGAAGAAGAGCCCCATATTGAGCGTAAGAAACTTGGCGACGCTGTCCACCTTGTCAGGCTTGATCAGCTTCGTCTCTAGAGCTAGAAAGAGGAGGATCAGGCCGATCACACTCCCTGGGAGAAAGTGCCCAATCATCATGCCGATCAGTTCACCTACGGCAAAGAAAAAGAGCACCCAAAAGCATTGTACGAGAGACTTCATCTATAAAATCAACATGAACTCAAAAGGAATTGCCTGCAAAGGTAGTAAACTTCACATTACTAAGCTTGCACCTCCTCTGCCATCCGAGGAACTTCGTAGGAACTCTCGTGAGAGGTGTTGCAACATTTACCTTTACAGATCGTCTATAAGACAAGAAGCGAGCAGACCTTTAGCTCCTTTTGGCCGACTAAGCGCTGCTTTAGCCATCCGCAAACGACTATTTAACCAACCAACAACTTATAGTATGAGACGAATCAAACTACCTCTATCACGACTCCTTGCCATGCTACTGGCACTCACGATGACGCTAGGTGCTGTGGCGCAGACTAGCCCCTTCAAGTATGTAGATGCTGAGGCTCTACCCACGGCAGCGGATGGTGTGCAGATCTTCTCCTTCAATGAAAATATGATGGATATGATCCCTATGGAGAGTATCACGAAGATGATCAAGAAGGATGGTAACTCCTCTGTCATGGCTAACGTCAAGACGCTCCTCAAGAAGCTGAAGTCTCTCAACGTATATATCGCCTCAACGCCTGAGTCTATTGACAAGCTCCAAAAAGCATTTGCTCCGATGCTAACACCTGGGTTGCATCGCTCCATCAAACCACTGCTTGTGGTCAATCAACCAGAAGATAATCTCAAAGTACAGATTGTCTCTCGAGAGTCAGGCATCTGGTGCTGGCGCAAGTGTCCTGAGTTGCTCATCTCTGTCCTAGATGAAGATGAGTACTATGTAGTCGGTCTGACGGGCGACTTTGCCCCGAAGGACATTCAGAAGCTCGTCTCCTCAGCTTTTCCCTCGGGTAAGTAAGTCTAGCGCTAACGCACTCATATAGAAAGAGAGCTCCGCAAGTCAAGGAAGACTTACGGAGCTCTCATCGTATCTATAGCTGTCCTCCAGCTAGTAGGGGCTTTTACCTAGATGAATTGCTGTGCATCACGAGGATAGGTGTCCCTGCGTGGAATAGCATGCGCCGAGCCATCGTCGGGTTAAAGAGCTTGGCGAGTACACGTCGCTTGTAGGTATTGACCACAATGAGCTCGACTTGATGGTTTGCGACAAATTCCTCTAGAGCGGCATAGAGCTCTCCTTCGCTTAGCTTGGACCACTCGATGTGCGCATCGGGATACTGCTGCTTATTGTACTCCTGAATGGCTTGCAACTGTACGTCTCCCCACTTGCCCTCAGAGCGTGACACGTTGAAGAGTCTGTACTCTGGCGCTAGGGGCTTCATCAGTTGCATCATCTGATCGAAGAGTACGAGGTCTCTCTGGTCGAAGCTGGTCGCCACGCCTACATGCTTGACCTGCATGAGGTCGTCGATAGCAATCTTCTCAGGGACTACCAGGACGGGAGCTTGGGCACGGTCAATGATTTCGGCAGCGACACTACCGACGATGTAGTCGCTATCCTCTGTCTTGCCTCGTGTACCCATGATGATGATGGCGGGGAGGTTGCGCTTAGCATAGCGTAGGATCTCATCGGCAGGGATGCCGTCACGGATGGTGGTGCGGTAGGTGACTTGGGGTAGTGAGCCGTCAGCCATCTTGGCATCGATCTCCTTTGAGAGCTCAGTCATCTGCTGCTCAGCTTTTCCAGCTTCTTGCTGTGAAGCTTCCTGTATCTGTGGTAGCAGTGCCGTAAAGTCACCATAAGGAAAGTTCATCTGAGGCATTGTGCCCGTATATACGTGCATGAGTAGCACGTGTAGCTCTCGGCGTGCTGCAAAGTGAAAGCCGAGCTTGACGATCTTGTCCGTATAAGAGCTGAAGTCCACGGGGATGAGCACGTATCCCTTGTATGCAGCAACGTGAGCCGTGTCGGGAGATTCGTTGGCTAGGTCAGACTTCTCCTGCAGGACATCGTACGCCTCGTCTAGATCCCACTTGAGATCCTCTATATAGGCTAGTGCGCGAGGTAGGTCACGCTCTGCGATACGTACTCGTACGCCCGTTGAGAAGACTGGCTGTACGGTATTGACATTGTGTAGGGTAGCTGGTATGCCTTGGCTTTGGAGCAGGCTCTGGAGTATCTGCGCCTTTTCGTAGGTATGTATAGCTACAGTCACCAGCTTGGACTGGTCTTTGTCTTGTGGCATAGATGTAGTGATAATGGTTAATGTAAGCGTGGGGTGTCGCTCGGGTGTCGACAACCTTGTGATAGGGTTAAGAAGAGCAGTCAGTGACTGGTCGGCCACTGACTGCTACGAGCTTTTTTCTTTAGAGGACAGGCTCCTCGCCTATGATGGTACGAGCCTGATTGAGGATGGTGTTGTCGTCAATGACTACGATACCTCCATCGGGACCTGCCTCGATGTGTACTCCAGCACCACGACCATCTTCGTAGTTAGCACCTCCGAAGTAGTTCCTGACGGTGTCTACGCGGAGACCCAGTTGCTCTGCGATCTTGTGCATGGAGCCATCGGGTAGGCTATCCTTGATGCGTCGCAGTTCGTTGAATGAGATTGTTTCCTTTGCCATAACTGTATGTACTTAGTGATTTGTATTAGTTTCCTTATTCCGCCACTAACTTACAACATTTCTACTAGATATGCAAGGGGTCGAAGGTTCAAGTGGTCAATTGTCCGCATCGGAGAGGAACATTGAGATGGTGCCACCGCCTGCTATCTGGCTGTGCTTGACCCAATAAACGGTGTGTGGTCGCCCTCCGAGGGTAAGGTCTGAGATATACTTATTGACTTGAGAGGCTCCCTGCGCTTTGATCGTCAGATGGCGCCCGCCTCCCATATCAACGTTGATCTCGTTGAAGGAAGGTGCAACGATCGAGTAGCCGTTTATGCCTGGTGCTACAGGGTATAAGCCCATCATGGCGAAGACCAGCGATGCGCTCAGAGAGCCGTAGTCATCAGGCCCTGGATAGCCGAAAGAACCGACTCCAAAGAAGTAGTCGATGGTGTGACGGACAAACTTCTGCGCATAGTGTGGACGACCCATCAAGTTGTAGGTAAAGAGGAAAGCGAAGAGATCGGGATTGACATTGAGCGAGTGTAGCGAACTACTGAAGAGGCTATCAATATTGATCTGTCCCTCGGGTAGTAGTATAGGAGCCGAGTCACTCGGATGCTCTAGGATAGAGGCGACTTGCTGTGCCGAGAGCCTGCCAGCCACTGGCACATAAGTATCGCTCAGCTCTGAGTACTCTCTAGCAAGAGCCGTGTAGCCCAGACTATTGGCAAGCTGTGAGAGACACCAAAGCTTGTAACCAGAGCGTCGCTCAGGGTCTGCATCGATAGCGGTGCGAAGCACCTCAAAGGCTTGTCTGATATCCTCGTCGAGGAGCCCCTTGGCGAGTGCATCCGTGAGGAGGAAGAGCAGTGGCGACTCCTCCGTGTAGATCACACTCCCCAGGTCAAGCGTCTTCAAGAGTCGTCCTCCAGAGTCACGTATAGCTCGGAGATAGGAGACGATAACTTCATGCATCATGTCTGGCTCATAGAGCATCAGTAGAGGATAGTTGGTCTCATAGGTGTAGCTTAGGTCATCTTGGCTGTACTGAGTGATCCCCTCGTCGCTATGCACCGAGTCATCAATAGGGGAGTAGTACCGCCCATCCTCAGAGATGCTGACGGGCCATAGGTGCGAGCGGTATAGAGCGGTGTAAAACTTACGCATGTTCACCTCTGTACCGCCAGAGACCTCCACTTTGCGCAGGCTCTTCTGCCATTCGTTGCGGGCAGCCTTGACCAGAGGAGCGTACTCGAAGCTTTGGATCTGTGTGGTTAAGTTTCGCTTAGCTTGCTCGCAACTGATGAGCGATATGCCGTACTTGGCTACGATACGCTTATTGGGCTTCTGTAGTCGTAGCGTGAGGCACTCATAGGTCGTGTCTCTAGGTGATATGGCACTCGTCATCTGCTCTATATTCGTATTGAGCTGCAAGTATAGGTAGATGCGTGTCGGCGTAGTGCCCCCGTAGGAGACCTCAGCCGTGAGAGCATCATCGGCCACTTGCTCCCAGGTGGTCGAGTCTCGGCGGTCTATATATAAGGAGAGCTGATGCGCATCGCTACCATTGTAGTCGCGTGAGGAGAGATCATAGAGACCACTCATAGAGGTAAGCGAAAAGTCCACATTGACCTGTAGCTCATCAAGGTAAAGGTGGTAGCTGTACGGGGTAATCTCCTGAAAGTCAAAGCTGAGCCTCCCCGAAGGGTCTTGATTGGCGTGGGCACTCTCAGGGATTAGGTAAAAGAGCGGGCGACCATCTATGTCTGGCGTGTAGAGCGGTAGCCCCTTGATGCGAGCCGACCGCAAGCTCTCTTTGAATGGGATGATACGCAGCAGACTATGAGGGAGCTGTACGATGGGAAATATCTCCTCGCTATGCTCAGCGTCCCACGTGCCCTGATGCACATCCACATAGTCTACAAGAAGTGGGGTAGAGCCAAAGACCCCCTCTCCGACCTTGCTACAACTACTGCTGAGGAGTAGCGGGAGCAAAAGTAGCGTAGTCAGGATCGTCCGTCTAGTAGTGTGTAAGAAGTAAGCGAGTCTCTGCTTCATCGGATTATGATTTCGTCTATAAGGTCGTACTGTAGGTGCGCATTGATCTGCTCTAGGAGCTGCTGCTGCGTGAGCCGTATCTCTTGTCGCAGGCCAGCCGAGGTGATGCGCATCCGCAGGGTATGGTCTGAGATCGATAGCTCACGTATCTGTCGTCTGAGCGGGTAGAAGCGTGTGCGCAGGTATTGGAGCGCCTTGAGCTCGAGGAGCCCTTGGTCTACCTCTGGGCTCTCGGAGAGCCAGTCTGATAAGATTTCCCCTAGAGGCTTAGGATCTTTGCGCTGCATGTGAGTTGTCTATCGTTTGCTGAGTGCAAATATAAGAAGAAAGCTAGAGATTAGACTTTAGAGGTTAGACTTTAGAGATTAGAAGTTAGAGAGCGAAGGCTAAGTGGTTGACTTGACCGCTTAGCCTTCGCTCTCAACTTTTGTGCCCAGAGCCGGGATCGAACCGGCACAGGTTTAACCCCATCGGTGTTTGAGACCGACGCGTCTACCAATTCCGCCATCTGGGCGATGCCTCTCGCTAGACGGTTGCAAAGGTACGAAAAAAGAATTTAGAACCGCCAGTACCGTAGGAAGGCATACGGCCTCCTCCGCTGGCCGTACGTGGGATCGTCCTGGTGGTCGTAAGCCTCCTGCTCAAACGAGATAGAGCGGTAGGCTCTATCGGCATTGCGACAGATAGCGAGACGCACCAGCCACTCTATTATATATAGGAGGTAAAAAGGAAGCACCAGTAGCTCCAGCATTTGACGGGTGTGGATACGCTCGTGACGCACGATGGTCTCCAGCCAATGCGTATTCGTCAGGTACTCCTCGGGGAGATCTTTGCGAACGAAGATGACCCCAAAGAGATTGATCGCTGAGAAGCCCCTAAAGGGGATCCACCTATTACGCACGATCTTCATAGCGCTCCTCTGCTTGTGCTGTTACCTCCATCATCTCTCTGAGTGTACTCTCTGCCACCTTACCGTTCTCCAGGCGTGGCAGCACTGCTAAGCGTATGATCCTTCCAGGCATTTGGTAGCGAGGAAGCTTTGCTGAGAGTAGAAGCCGTAGATCCTCCTCAGAGGTGGCGTTAAAACCATCTTGTAGTACAACGAATGCTGCCAGCCGTGCGCCAAACTCTAGATCTGGATAGGCTACCACAGCCACATCCTTCACCGCATCAAGGGCTGCTAAAGCTTCGCGGAGTACCTCTGGGTAAGCGTTTTCGCCACCCGACAGAATCATTGAGTCGGCTCGTCCTCGCAGGAAGAGTACCCCGCTCTCGTCCATCCATGCTAGATCGCCTGTCTCCTGCCAGTTACCCTTGCGGTCGTCCATAGCCCAGCCACTGCGGACGGCTAGCACACCTACCCCTTGGCTATCAGGTCTGACGATCTTGCATCGCACACCACGTATAGGCTTGCCCAGCGCTAGGGGTGCTTCGTGCAGGATCTTAGGCGTGGCCAGTATAAAGAAGCCAGCCTCGCTCGTACCATATAGATTGTAGAGTACAGCTCCCCAATGCTGCTCTACAGCTCTCACTAGTGGTGCATCGAGCGGAGCCCCACCCGAGAGGATACGTTGCAACGATCGTATTTCGCTTGGCGACTCGTTGATCAGTCGTCGTAGCATCAGTGGTACTGCTATGAGTACTTCGATGGAGTGCTCCGAGAGTAGTCGTGTGGCGTACTGAGGGTCAAAGCGTTTGCTCAGGTAAATGCTCCGCCCCATCACCAGAGCCACAATCAGCGAAGCTAAGCCAAAGCCGTGGTACAGAGGTGGGGCGATGTAAACGGATCGGCACTCATCTAGTCGGATCTCTCTGAGCAAGGTAAAGAAAGGATGCAGGAAAGCGGTCACACTAGGCTTACGTGCAGCCACCTTGTAGTGACCCGAGGAGCCTCCTGTTAGGACGATGATACGTCCTCCGCGACCTTTCGGGATGCGCCCTTTAGATAGACTTTCATCGCTCTCGCTCAAGTCTTCCAGTAGCTTGACAGCTAGCTCGCTAGGCATTCGGTCGGCATACTCTTTCTGCACGAGAGCCGTCTCTATCTGTCGCTCTTGACACAGTTGCTTTACCTGTTCTTTGCTTAGATCAGTACTCATATAATATATGTGTATCCCGAGACGAGAGAGAGCTAGAGAGGCGATCACCATCTCTGACGAGTTGCGTCCTAGCAGTGCGCAGCGCATGCCTCGTCGCCAACCTCGCTCGTAGAGGACTCCAGCCCAAGTTCTAGCTTTGACCTGGAGCTCCTGGTAAGTGTAGCTTTGCCTCTCATCAGCGACAGCTAGCATAGAGGGATAGTAGTGTGTGGCAAAGCGAGTCACTGCCATCAGGTTGACGCCCTCACGCCATAGCGCATGGAGCAAGCGCGCGATCCCGCTCGGTGAGAGCAGGTGCAGGCGATATAGTTTGTGCAGTAGGCTCCGACTCATAGATGACGCATAGCAATAGACTGAACAACTGGACGCAAGAGAGGCATAAACGGACGAGCTAACCGTACCCACCACGGGATAAAGCTAGCTCGTCGACTACAGAGTAGGCTAGCTATACGCTCGGCAGCCTCTTCGGGCGTGAGTGCTGGCGCAGAGCGGTACATCTCAGTCGGGGCAATCATCCTCGTGCGTACTAGTGGCAAGTAAAGCAGTGATACCACGACCCCTCTCTGTCGTAGCTCTGGACGAATAGCTCGTAGATAGCTGTCTAAAGCGCTTTTGGAGGCTTGATAAGCAGACCACCCTGGGGCTGGAGGCATCAAGGTGCTAGCAGCATTAGAAGCGATGATCTGACCGCTACCATGGGGTAAAAGCGTGGCCAGACCCATGATGAGCTGCACGGAGCTGGTGTAGTTCGTCGTGATCGTTCTAGTCACATCGTGATACCTATCTAGCGAGTCGTAGAAGGCGCGGTGTATCGATTTCCCCGCATTGAGTATTAGCGCATCGAGCTGTGAGTAGTTTGCTCGTACCCATGCGATCAGATCTGCGACCTCTTCTTCAACTCTCAGATCCACGCTCCGCCACCGCACGGAGGCTGCCGTCGTCGCCAGGTCATCTGCTAGAGCCTTCAGTCGTTCAGCCGTACGTGCCACAAGAATCAAGTGTGCACCAGCCTCAGCGAGACGATGCGCTAGAGCCTCCCCGATACCATACGAAGCGCCCGTGATGAGGATCGTCTTACCCTGCACCGCCTCGGCGAGCGCATTGGTGGAGAGATGTCTCGGTGGAAACAGAAAGTTATGGACTAGTGTGGCGGTCGTTATGGGCATTGGGCAAAGTTTCATTCGTTCGTGTGAGAAGTGTCTACAGCCTCGTGACACTTTCACTGTGCGAAGGTAGCACTTTTCGCTCAACCCCATTGACCTTTTGCCCCCCACAGGATCGATAAGAGTTTCTTTCCGATGAAACTGGAGTTTCCTCCGTATGAAACTGGAGTTTCCTACCGAGGAAACTAGATTTTCCTCCGTATGAAAATGGATTTTCTCCCGTATGAAAATACTTTGTCAGTGCGAGGTGCATACGAAGAGTGGGGTGGTTTGCTGTTTGCAAGGCGGGGGGATGACCGTCTCCGATACCTTTTTTTGTACCTTTGTGGCGGATCTGGGGTGGTCAGCAGGGCGGAAGCCTTGATTTTTGCCCATCGTAGACCACATACAGAGTAGGGTAGTGCCCTCCTCGTAACTATTTGCTCCTAGTATATTCATCTATTTCATAGAGTGATATGATCAATCGGTCTATCGTACGCATCCGCGTCTTCCAGCAACTTTACCAGTCTATCTCTAGCGGTCGTCTAGATGTGGCTCTGGCGGACAAGTCGCTCACGACCTCCCTACGTCACACCTACTACCTCTACTACTATTTACTAGATCTGATACGTGCGCTCGCAGCCTATCAGAGGGAGCTCTTGGAGATACGTGAGCGACGCTTCCTCAAGTCGTCGGACGAGGTGACTCCTCGTAGGCTCTCGGATATGACCCTTGTCAAGGAGATAGCTCGCTGCACGGAGATACAGAATCCGCTAGACGAGATGCAGAGGCGCTGGGAGCAGGATGAGCAGTTGCTCCGTACGCTCTACAATATGGTTGAGACAGACCCCTCCTACAGCGCTCTACCTGAGGATGTCTCCACGCTCTCTATGCAGGAGCAGTGTGACTATTGGGGTAATCTACTCAAGCAACTCTTTCGCACAGCGGAGCTCAATGAGCATCTCGCAGCAAACTCCTTCTACTGGGCCGATGCGACCGCTATCTGCGAGCGCCTAGAGGTCGAGGAGATGCCTACTGTGGATCAGGTGGAGGCGACGGTAGAGCGTCTCAAGGGATCAGACGATTATCGTGTTATCCCCTTCACCAATCAGCCTGTGGTGACGATACAAGACTTTGCGCTGAAGACCTTGCGCCGTGGTGCTAAGGATGGCTTAGAGCTACCAGGCGACCTGCTACCGATGTTTCACAGTGATCGGGATCGTCTCTATGCGCATCAGCTACTCTCGGAGACGCTCCTACATCGTGAGGAGTATGACGCCATGCTGACGCCACGACTAGATAACTGGGAGCAGGATCGTGTGGCGCTGGTCGATATGATCCTGATGGAGATGGCTGTCGCGGAGGCGCTCAGCTGCCCTGATATAGCGCTTGTCGTGACGATCAATGAGTACATCGAACTGGCTAAGGTGTATGACAACGCTAAGAGTGCCTCCTTTATCAATGCCGTGCTAGACCGACTTTTTACAGACCTGAAGGGCGAGGGCAAGCTCCTAAAGTAAAGCTTACAGCTACCTAATTCTACGATCATGCAAGTAAGAGGTATGCGTCTGCGACCGAAGATCATGTACATCTTTATGGTGAGGTCTTTCTTGCCTCTCCTACTGATGACCATCTTGATCTGTTGGTTTGTCGTCTTGATGCAGTTCCTCTGGCAGCATATTGACGACTTGGTCGGCAAGGGTATGGATGTGGGGGTGCTACTGGAGGTGATCTTCTATGCAGGGCTCTACGTCTTGCCTACAGCTGTCCCGCTGGGAGTCTTGCTGGCATCGCTGATGACCTTCGGCAATCTAGGCGAGCGACTGGAGCTCCTTGCGATGAAGTCGGCGGGAGTGCCTCTGAGTAAGATCATGAAGCCACTGGTGATCCTCGTGACCTGCATTGCTCTGGGGCTCTTCGTCTATCTAGATAGAGGCGTGCAGAAGGCTAGTGTGCGAGTTTATCAGATACTCTTCTCGGCACGCTATGCGCGTCCAGAGCTAGAGCTACCGAAGGGGATCTTCTTCAACGGTATCGATGGCTACAGTATCTACGTAGGGGACAAAGATGTGGCAACGAGCACGCTCTACAATGTGATGATCTATGACCTCTCGGAGCAACGTGCACCACGTATCATCCTAGCCGATACGGGACGCCTGCTGATGGACGACAGCAAGCTCTACCTTATTATGTCGCTCCGGAGTGGTGAGAGCTTCGAGCAGCTCAGTAGTCAGACGACGCTGATCCCCGGCAGCCAAGCTTCGGATGAGCGTCCCGCCTCCTACATTAAGGAGCACTTTACGGAAAAGGTGATCTTCATCCCCTTTGATGCCAACTTTGAGATGATGGGCGATGACTACCTCAAGTCCCAATTCGTCGGCAAGAACCTTCGAGAGCTCATTAACTACAGCGATAGTACCCGCATGGCGACCGATAGTGTGGGGCGTCAGGTGGGGAGCGACGTGCTCTTTGATATACATAGCAAGCTTCAGCCACCTGGACAAGCAGATCTAGGCACGATGATGCCAGGCGCTAATCTGCAAGCTGCTGCTTGGCTAAAGCAGGATCAACTCTCGCATCTTCCCTTTGCGATTGTCTCCGCACGTCGACTGGACCACGACGAGCTACTGGTGTCAGGGTATAGCGACGCTGCGCCAACGCACTACACGCTGGATACGCTAATGGATAGAGCCTCCGACCAGAATAAGTTGATGGGCTACAAGCAAGCCCTAGAGTGGCTCGACAACCTCTCCTCGTCGGTGCAGATAGCCGACACTTACTATGACGATGCCGCCTCGGACTACCGTGTCAATGCGCAGGAGATGCACCGCAAGTTTACCTTCCCGGTGGCTTGTCTGCTCTTCTTCTTTGTAGGCGCTCCGCTAGGAGCCATCGTACGCAAGGGAGGCGTGGGGACACCGATGGTCTTGGCAGTGCTTATCTTCATCATCTACTACGTCATCGATACCTTTGGCCTGAAGATGATCAATAGCGGACAGATCCCCGTCTGGGCGGGTATGTGGCTATCGAGTGCCGTGATCCTACCGCTAGGAGCTTTCCTCACTTACAAGGCTTCGCGAGACTCAGCTACGCTCAATGCCGATGCCTACGTGGTCTTCTTCCGTCGCTTCTTCCACCCGAACTACGCAAGACAGCTGGAGTACAAGGAGATTATCATGGAGCCTGCCACCACAGAGGAGGTGCTACATGATATAAGTCAGCTACAACGTCAGATGGACGCACTGCGCGGTATGACCTATGCGCGGAGTAAGGGGTTAAGACTGGACTGCTTGCCCGACTTTGCCACAGCCTACCAGCAGCTTTACGAGCAGCTAGAGGAGACCGTAGAGACGCTCCACAACTATCCCGACAAGTATGTCTTCGCACAGCTCATCAACATCCCTCTCCTAGGGAAAACATTGGCAAGTAGCCTCTGGCAGCGCAAGCTATATGTCTGGATTTGTATACCTTTGCTACCAGTCTCCCTGCCAGTGATGCTATACTTAGCTATCGCTCTACGACGCAACGAGAGACAACTGAGGCTGATGTCTCCTATACTGAACCATATTGTCAAGCAGATCAAGTCACAGACAGTGTGATCTGTACCTTACACATACTATTCCTGAAACCATGAATCAAGACTTCAAACTAAACTCCATCGAGGAGGCTATAGAAGATTTCAAAGCTGGCAAGTTTGTCATCGTTGTCGATGACGAGGATCGTGAGAACGAAGGCGACTTCATCACGGCTGCCGAACTGATAACGCCCGAGAAGGTCAACTTCATGATGCGCTACGGGCGTGGAGTCCTCTGCACACCTATCACTGAGGACCGTGCAGCCCAGCTTGAGCTTAATATGCAGGTGCATGAGAATACGTCGCTACACGAGACTCCTTTTACCGTGACGGTCGACCTCATCGGTCACGGCTGTACGACGGGTGTCTCCATGTATGATCGTGCCATGACCATCAAAGCGCTAGCAGATCCCAATACCAAGCCCACAGACCTGGCTCGTCCTGGTCACGTCAACCCGCTGCGGGCGCGCAATCGTGGCGTGCTACGTCGTGCTGGCCACACAGAGGCAGCTATTGACCTGGCGCGTCTCGCTGGTCTTCAGCCTGTCGGTGCGCTCATCGAGATCATCAATGAGGATGGGACGATGGCGCGTCTCCCTCAGCTCGTAGAGATCGCTAAGCAGTGGGATATGAAGATTATCTCCATTGAGGATCTCATCGCTTACCGCCTCAAGACGGACTGCATCGTCGAGGAGGGCGTGAGAGCTAAGCTTCCGACCGAGTGGGGGATGTTTGACATCATACCATTTCGCCAGAAGAGCAACGGACTAGAGCATATTGCCCTCATCAAGGGTGATATTTCAACCAATAAACCGACCCTCGTACGTATGCACAGTAGTTGCGCTACAGGCGATATCTTCGGTAGTCTGCGCTGCGAGTGCGGAGAGCAGCTGCACAAGGCTATGGAGATCATCGAGCAGGAGGGTGCTGGTGTCATCGTTTACCTCAACCAAGAGGGACGTGGCATCGGATTGATGGACAAGATCAAGGCATACAAGCTTCAAGACGAGGGACTCGACACGGTCGATGCTAACCTGCACCTCGGGCACAAGGTTGACGAGCGTGACTATGGTGTCGGCGCTCAAATACTTCGTGCTATTGGTGTGACCGAGATGCGCCTGATGACCAATAATCCAGTCAAGCGCGTTGGTCTCGAGGCTTACGGACTGAAAGTCGTGGAGACTGTGCCCCTAGAGATCAAGCCTAATCCGTACAATGCCCACTACCTGCACACCAAGAAGGTGCGTATGGGGCATGATCTGCACAACGTCAAGTAATCACATACAACCAAACCACAATAGAACTATGAAGAAACTCATCTTATCCACCCTGCTACTACTCGGTGTGATGACCTCCGTCTTCGCACAGGAGAAGTACGATCTACGTCTGAACCTCAAGAAGGGACAGACCTTTACCTATCAAGTGACGGCCAACAATCCTATGACCATCTCTATGATGGGGCAGCAGATGGAGATGAAACAAACCCAAACGATCACCTATACCTATAAAGTGCTTGATGTCAAGGATGGAAACTACCTGATGGAGATCAACATCAATCGTGTCCAAGCAACTTCAAGTACTATGGGAGAGGCGATGAATATGAATGTGGATACAGACTCAGACGATAAGGACGAGATGACCAATCAGCTACGTAAGATGGTCAATCAGAAGGTTACTCAGTGGGTGGACGCTAAGCTTAAGCCCCTAGGTGAACCTGAGGGCGAGGCTGTAGATGACCTAGTCAAGAAGGGCGTCATCACTATGGCGATGGTTCCAGCATTCTTCCCTGCAGAGCCGATAGCACAGGGTGAGTCCTTCACGGTCAATAGTCCGCTCTTCTCTGGTGAAGATGCTAGTACAAAGTATGAGGGTGTCGTCACGCTGGTAGCTGTATCTGACACAGACTATACATTCCGTGCCAATGGTAAGACAACCGCCAATTTCGAGGGCTTGGTCATCGAGGGCAATGCCATAGACAATATCATACTTGATCGCAAGACTGGTATGATCAAGAACACCTTCGGGACAGTATCACTTAGAGGTAGTGGTAACGTGCAGGGTGTCCAGGCAGAGGCCGCCTCAAATACGATCACCTCGATCCGCCTACTCTAGCGCTACGCCACAAGCTACGGGCGTTGACGTCCCTCGTGGCGTACCTATGTAATAAGGAAGGCATCTGCTCCTCGTCTGGGGCAGGTGCCTTCATCGTTACGCTGTATAAGTCTAAAGAAAACATTACCTTTGCAATACCATATGAGGCTGTTACAGTCGACAGCCTCACAAGATTGCAAGCCAAGCCTGCACGCAGAATAGATTTAAGAGACGAGATATGCAATTTAACTACTATTCGGACAACGAAGTGCTGATGCCTCCCATTAGGCGACAGATCGCCAACCGTTGGATGCGTCGTGTATGCGACGAGATGAATCGGACGGTCGGGGAGATCAACTTCCAGTACACTGACGATGAGGGTATTCTGAAGGCAAATAGAGCATTTCTCCAGCATGATTACTATACAGATGTCATAACCTTCCCCCGAGAGAGTGAGCAGGAGGGCGATGATGCGATCTATGGAGATATACTCATCAGCATCGACACCGTTGCGACGAATGCGCAGGAGCTGGGCGTGCCGTTCAAGCAGGAGCTGTACCGTGTGATGATACATGGCATCTTGCACCTCTTGGGCATTGATGACCAGACCCAATCGGAGCGGGAGCTGATGCGCATGGCCGAGGATAGAGCGCTCATGCAGCTCGTTGAGATGCTGGAGGGACGAGACTACTTCCTTGAGCAGGGCGGATCAAAGTTCTTCAAGCATGTCGACAAGGTCTGCGCTGAGGACAAGGCTCGCTAACTAATCTCACGACACAGCATCATGACATCTTCATCTTCTCTCATCTTAGGTATCGAGAGCTCGTGCGACGATACCTCGGCAGCTGTGCTACGGGGCGGGCTCCTCTGTAGCAATGTGATCGCAAGTCAAGAGGTACACAGCAAGTATGGAGGCGTGGTGCCTGAGTTGGCGTCACGAGCCCATCTGCAGAACATCGTCCCTGTCGTACAGCAGGCGGTGGCTCGTGCTGGTGTCACGCTGGCCGACCTTGATGCGATCGCCTACACACGTGGCCCTGGGCTTCTCGGTTCGCTCATCGTCGGGACCAACTTTGCCAAAGGCCTGAGCTTAGCACTCCACATCCCACTCGTCGAGGTCAATCACTTGCAGGCTCACGTCCTCGCACATTTCATCGCTAAGCCTGAGGAGCCACACACGCCACCCCCATTTCCCTATCTCTGTCTACTCGTCTCGGGCGGTAACTCACAGATCGTACAGGTCAATGCACCTGATGATATGCGTATACTAGGTCAGACGATTGACGATGCGGCTGGCGAAGCCTTTGACAAGTGCGCCAAGGTGATGGGCCTCGGCTATCCTGGTGGCCCGATCGTCAATAAGCTCGCCAATGAGGGCGATGCTGAGCGCTTTCACTTTAGCAAGCCTCAGGTGCCAGGGCTGGACTACAGCTTTAGCGGGCTGAAGACCTCGTTCCTCTATACGTTACGGGATGAGCTTGCCAAGGATGCTGACTTTGTTGCGAAAAACAAAGCGGATCTCTGTGCCTCACTCCAAAAAACGGTCATCGACATCCTCATGAGCAAGCTACTACGCGCCAGCAAGGAGACCGGCATCAGGCACATCGCTGTGGCTGGTGGTGTCTCGGCCAATACGGGTCTGCGTGATGCTTACCACGCTTATGCCGAGCGATACGGCTGGCAGGTCTACATACCTCCCTTTGCCTTTACAACAGACAATGCCGCTATGGTTGCCATGGCGGGAACCTTTGCCTATGAGCGAAGAGCCTACGGATCGATAGATGCCGTTCCCTTTGCCAAGACAACGATCTAACCTACGCTTTATGCCCACCCCTCAGACGACAGAAGAGCAGCTACAGCGTCTCATAGCGCACTGGCTAGAGCAGCACGAGAGCGTCTCGACCTGCGAGAGCTGTACGGGTGGCTATATAGCGAGCCAGATGACGTCGCATGCGGGTAGTTCTCACTGGTTCCAGGGAGCCCTCGTGACTTATCAGATAGAGCTCAAGAAGCGACTAGCCTACGTGCCAGCTGCCACCATCGAGCAGTATGGCGTCGTGAGCCGAGAGGTTGCTGAGGCGATGGCTAGTGGAGCGTGTCAAGCTTGTCGTAGCACCATTGGCATAGCGACCACAGGCGTGGCTGGACCAGCTGGCGGTACGGCAGAGACACCCGTCGGGACTGTCTGCATTGCTATAGCGACACCTCAGGGCATCTACTCGGAGCGCTTGCAGCTCACAGGCTCACGGCAAGAGATCATACGGCATACCTATTGCGAGATTATCAATCGGCTCTACCACTTGGAGCTGGAGTAAACCTTTTCACCAACACACTCAAAGAACAGATTACAATGAAGCGACTATACCACACCACTTTGCTACTCATCCTAGCACTCTGCTCCTTCGCCCTGACAGTGCAAGCTCAGAAAGCTTACGTCGGGCTGGAGTACCAGATGAGCTACAACGACAACTGGGGCGCTAATCGCCCCGTCATCCTGACCGTCTATCCCAATAGCCCCGCAGCACAGGCTGGCCTGCGTGAGGGCGACATCATCGAGGCGATCAATGGACACGAAACCATTAAGATGTCCGAGGAGGATATGATTCGCGAGTTGCAAGGCGAGGGGGAAGTCTCTGATGACTTACTCCTAGTTGTTTCCAACTTTGCTTACCACCGTGTGGTGCGTCATCTCAAGCCTACGGCTCAGCCTGCCGATGCGCTCACGGAGCGGAACATGGCTCGTGCCTTTGGCATGTACAGCCTAGAGGACGAGTCCGACATATTGATCTCTTACCCCATCAGCTCGGGCACAGAGGGTAAGACGGACTTGATCAACTATGAGACCTTTGGCTTCGTGCGAACCAACAAGCAGCACACCAATCGAGACGTCCTCATCGAGCAGCAGATTACCGAGGCTCTACAAGCTAAGGGGTTGACCTACGATCCGAAGAATCCTGACCTACTCGTAGATACCTATTATAGCATCACCGAAAACAGCGCCTACGACGCCACCGAAGCTCGTCGCTCTGCCGTGCAAACGTCGCTACGCATTGACCCTAAGGCGCATAAGCTCGTCGAACTGCCGATCCTACCGATGGGAAGCGACAAGACGCTGGCTCGCTTCTATCTAAAGTTTGGCATCACCATATATAGTGGTGTCAACGAGCGCAAGATGCTATGGACGAGCGAAGCCGAGGAGCTACTCTCTGACGACTATACGCTGACCGACTACACCGCTCTGACGGTGCCAGTGATGCTCTTGCAGTTCCCTTTCACACGTTACTTCAATTCGCTTGTTGTGCGCTTCGCCACCCACAGGTATCTGTCGCTGGGGATCAACTATAAGGCAAACAATATCTCGACCATCCACTCGCTCCCGCTACACTCACCAGCTGCCGAGGCGGAGCTGCGTGCTGGTGACGAAATTGTCGCCATCAATGGTCGCCCTCTAGGTACTGCCGATGAACTCTCTAAGGGTTATCTAGCCTTTGTCAAGAAGAGCATGTCCTACCGCAAGCACGACCATCCCTTTGCGATCAAAGATGGACCAACCAATTGTCGCTATTGGGACTCGGAAGACTACGCTCGAGTTGCTAAGCTCCTGGACAAGGATAAGTACTTCGGAGGCTTTAGCTACCTCTTTGCCTTCAATCCTTGGATCACGACAGCACCCCGCACGGGTGTCACCATCGACTATCTGCGTGACGGTGTGATGAAGCGTGTCGTCGTAGAGCCTAAGCTACAGGAGGCTTGCTACGTGACGCTTGAGTAGTACTGCAGAGCTAATCAAAGGACCAAGAGTATGTGTGACAAGCCTCATACGCAGCACTGGGTCGATATAGACATCAACGACTACGACTACCCGCTCCCTGACGAGCGTATCGCAGCGCATCCGCTGGCGGAGCGTGACCAGTGCCGGCTCCTCCTGAGCGATGCTACGGGGAGGCTGGAGGATCATACCTTTGCCGAGCTACCAAAGCTACTCCCGCCCCATGCGCTCCTCATTCGCAACAATACGCGGGTTATCAAGGCGCGCATCTTCTTTGTCAAAGCCACGGGTGCCCGCATCGAGATACTTTGCTTAGATCCCCACAAACCTGTCAGCTACGAGGAAAGCTTATCTTCGCTTGGCTCATGCTCCTGGCACTGCCTCGTGGGCAACTCGAAGAAGTGGCGCCCCGAGCAAACTATCTCCTGTACACTCCCATTAGCTGATGGACAAACTATCACGCTACAAGCGAATAGGGAGGCGGACACACCAGACGTAGTTACCTTCAGCTGGAGCGATGAGACCAAGAGCTTTGGCGAGATACTAGAGCTGTGCGGTCAGCTACCCATCCCTCCCTATCTCAATCGAGAGACTGAGAGCAGCGACCTCACCGACTATCAGACCGTCTACGCTCGCATTGAGGGCTCCGTGGCGGCGCCGACAGCGGGACTACACTTCACGCCAGAGCTAGATGACCAGCTCCTAGCCGAGGGGCACCGCATCACCGAGCTAACGCTCCATGTCGGTGCAGGCACCTTCCTACCCGTCAAGGGTCGTCAGGTCGCTGATCATCAGATGCACAGCGAGTATTGCAGTGTGCCGACAGCAACGCTGGAGACGCTCCTAGAGCATATCGACAGCCCCTTTGTACCCATTGGGACAACTTCTGTACGCACCTTGGAGAGCCTCTACTGGTTTGCCGTTGCGTTGCAACAAGCAGAGCAAGAGGGCAGGGACGTGGCAGAGCCCTTTCACCTAGATCAGTGGTATAGCTACCGAATGCGTCAGAGCTGTGGAGCAAGCTTGCCGTCACGTCGTGAGGCGCTGGAGATATTGCTCCGCTATGCTCGCCACAAGGGGCTTGATCGCCTTACCTTCTCCACAGCGCTACTCATTGCCCCTGGCTATCAGTATCAGATGGTAGACATCTTGGTGACCAATTTTCACCAGCCGAAGAGCACGCTCCTGCTACTCGTCTCGGCACTCATAGGACCCCACTGGCGCACGCTCTATGAGCACGCCCTTGCTGATGCGCACTACCGCTTCCTCAGCTATGGCGACGCCTGCCTGCTCTACCGACGGGAGCTATAAATCGAAATCAAATCATACACACCCTTTTCAGCATATCACACACAAATGAAAGTCATCACAACGGTTGCTGCACTACAGCAAGAACTCTCTAAGCTACGCCAAGAGAACCCCTCAGCCCGTGTCGGCCTAGTGCCTACGATGGGTGCCCTGCATGCGGGACACCTGAGTCTAGTGGCTGCTGCTAGAAAGCAGTACGACATCGTCGTCGTGTCGGTATTTGTCAATCCCACGCAGTTCAACAATCCCGAAGACCTGCGCACCTATCCCCGCAAGCCAGAGGAGGACCTAGCACGCCTGCGTGACGGTCAGGTAGACATCGCCTTCCTGCCCACCGTCGAGGAGATGTACCCCGAGGCGGACACCCGTCAGTTTGACTTCGGCTTCCTCGGAGAGACGATGGAGGGAGCGCATCGTCCAGGACACTTCAACGGTGTAGCGCAGATCGTGAGCAAACTCTTTATGCTCGTGCAGCCCGATGGCGCTTTCTTTGGCGAAAAGGACTTCCAGCAGATAGCTATCGTACGAGAGATGGTTCGTCAGCTCGCTCTGCCCGTAGAGATACACAGTTGTCCCATCATCCGCGAGGCTGACGGACTAGCGCTGAGCAGTCGCAACCTCCTCCTCACCAGCGAGCAGCGTGACGTAGCGCCACGCATCCACGACACACTGGTAGCCAGCCAAGCGCTCATCCCTGAGCACTCGCCACGTGAAGTCGTTGACTTCGTCGTCTCACGCCTCGCAGAGCATCCGCTCCTGCGTCCAGAGTACTATCAGATCGTCGATGGCAAGACGCTTCGTCCCCTCGAGTCGTGGAGCGATAGCAGCGACCCCGTCGGCTGCATCGTCTGCTACTGTGGCGAGGTTCGTCTCATTGACAACATTCACTACAAGACATCAGCCAACTAGCTGACTAACCTACAAACGTATCGATAGGGGCGGATCTCGCGGGGTTCGCCCCTTTTTTCAGCGTCCTTTGAGCTAACTATCAGTACCACTTGGGTGAAACTTTTGTTCCATCCAGGTGAAACTACAGTTTCATCCAGGTGAAACTCCAGTTTCATGGGAATGAAACTCTAGTTTCATACGGGAGAAATTCTAGTTTCATCAAGAAGCGTCGCTGGAAGGGTGGGGGGATAGACAAAGATAGAGGGCTGAGTCCGTTGTGATGGACCCAGCCCTCTTGTGTTTGGTTGGCGACTTAGTCGCTAGAAGCGGTTGCGTACGGAGCGTGTGGTAGTGCTCTTCGACTGCTTCGGTTGCTCTGCCTTGGCAGCTTTGGGAGTAGCCTTCTTGGTGGTGCGACTCTTCTTCGCTTTGGTCACCTTGGCTGATTTGCGTTGGCTCTTGCCCTCGCGAAGCTCTTGTGAGCGACGGGCACGGGCTGTGTCAAGCTCACTGTCGTCCTCGCCGTCACGTCCCTCCTGAAGGTCGCTATCGCTAGCCTCTGATTTGGCGTACTCGGTGCCGTATAGGCTCTCTTCAAACTGCTTGAGCTCGCCCTCGATCTGGTTGCTGAAGGCTTGACGCGCAGCCATCGCAGTCGAGTCGCTCATCTCGCTATTGAGCTCAGCGGTCTCACCGCCTAGCGTCATCGAGATCTGTCCGCGGTACAGGTTGAGACTGAAGAAGTCGTCCATCGTGGCGGTCGTGGCGTTATTCTTGGTCGAGAGCATGATAGGTTGCTGCGAGAGGTAGGGCTGCACGTCGGAGTACTTGACCCAAAAGAGCGGTATGCGCACGCTACCCTCCATCGATATCTCGTCGTCCATCACGGGGCAGATCGCTATGATCTGACTGCTCACTTCGCTGGTCTTGACATCGTAGTAGTACTCCTCCTTGACATAGTAGTTGTGGATAGACTGCGTGGGGATGTCTACGGGGAGGATCTTGAAGGCCCGGTTGCCCGTCTGGCTCGGGTCTTTGTCATATACGATGCCAAAGCGGTCGAGGAAGTCTTCAAAGCGTAGCTGTCGCTCTGGAGTTAGGTTTTCGTAGCCTAGGTCTTCGTACTCATAGACGGTGATGCTCCCGTCGTTGAAGCGCTTGAAGAGGAGCGAGAAGAGGCTCTGCAACTGTCCCGACGGACGTACAGGACGGAAGATAGGAGCATTGGCGAGGCTGTCTATCGAGAGCTGTCGGTAGATGACTCGGCGCCAGGGGGCTGTCTCGGTATCTTTGACCTGCTGGTCGGCGTAGTTCTTGGCGCGTATGGAGACGCCATCGGTCTGTGTCTCCTGCTCCTTCTGAGCGCGTCGCTGACGTGCCGTGGGGCGCTGGCGTGGTAGCTCCGTGGCAACTCGTGTTGAGTCAGTAGTGGTGGCGGAGAGCGGGTCAAAGTTTTGCGCCTCAGCGGTCAGTGTGAGCGTGAGGGCTAGGAGCACTATGAGTATAGACTGGATGCGTTGCATAGTATAGTGAGATGGGTCTATTCTTAAAGCTGTGAAGACTATCGTACGATTACTTCGATGGCTGGGATCTGTCGCTCGATCCCGTCGGGACCACGAGCAGTCACTTCGCTTACGAAGAAGCGCTTACCCTTTGCCATATTGCGGATCTTGTCTCGCTGTCTAGCGGAGAAAGTGGGGCCATTGGACACCTCGGGGATAACGCCACCGACAGAGTCAAAGAAGAGGAGCTGGAAGCGCACTACCTGGTAGGGCACGTCTAGCAGATCGTCGTCAATAGCAGCTCCGATACCGTTGGCAGTGAGGAGGTCACGCTTGGCGATGCGCCCGCCCTTAAAGCGTTTGGTCGCTCCATTGGCATCGGTGTACTGTATATAAGGAAGCGGATCGGGGAGAGCTCGCACACGTAGCGATGTCTCGGCCATCTTGAGGTTTCGACCGTCAGCCTGCTTGGCCATAACGGTGATGACGGCGGGAGTGCCTATCTTAGCGGGCTTAGCCATCCAGCTGTTGCCTTTGCGGGTGAGCGTTCCGTTGGTCATCGTGGCGGTCACGTTTTGCGAGGGGACACCAGGCACGGCAATGCTAATTGGGTTGTTGATGCCCGCATAGAGGACATTCATCATGGTAGGAGCGACCGTCGCAAAAGGCTCGGTGACATAGTACTCCGACTGGAAAGGCTGCTTGACAGCGGTGCCGTCGGGAAGTTCTGTCTCGATGTATCCTGAGATGGGGAAGGTGCCTGCCTTGGTCGCTGTGACACGGTAAATGCCCCCAGCGCTCTCAGGAAGGGTGGTGCCGTTGACCACAATCTTGGGAACGCGTGTCGAGTCGTAGCTGGAGAGGACGATGCTCGCCTCGTACTGGCTACCCTGCATGACGAGCTGACTGCGTGGAATCACTTGCGCAGCAATCTTATTGACGCGGAGGTCGCCACTGTCGATGTTTTGGACAAGGTCATTCAGTACATCGCCCTCGACGGAGCGTATGTCGCTCTGAAGCTTCGTGAGCATCGTGAGCGAGGCAATGGTGGGGATATTCTCAAAGATCTGCTGCTCCCAGCTGAGCCCTCCCGAACGCTCCGTGCTGAGCATCTCAGAGATATGCTCACGACGGCTGTCGCTACGAACCATCTGCGTGGTGTATGTACGGAAGGCCTCGATCGACTCGCGTAGCTTAGCGCCTCGCCGAGTGATGGGGTTGAGCATGACGGTAGTGGGGGCGTTCATATCGTCCTTGCGAGCCACATCGTTGGGATTGGCATCCTTACCGTCAGCCTCTTGAGCTATGAGGAGGCGCAACTGGTCTATCTCGTTGTAGAGCGAGTCTGCATAGGCGGTGAGCGCTAGCCCTTTGCGATACCAAGGCTCTGCTTTGCTAGGGTTTTTGGCATAAGCAGCTGAGAGCCCCTTCATGATATTGTCATTGCTCTGCTGAGCTCCCTCGATGGTGTTCGTCAGACTGCGCTCCACGAGGACAAAACCCGAGAGCACCTCCGAGGAGACATTGAGTGCTACCATCGCAATGAAGACGAGGTACATCAGATTGATCATCTTCTGCCTATTGCGGTTGCCACTGCTTCCTGCTGCCATAATGCCTAGATTGTATTAGATGAATAGCTATCAAGTAGGTGAGGGGAGAGCGATCTACTCTTGAGGCTCCTGTGGTGCGCCCGCATTGCGTGGTGCTTGATAGGGTTGAGAGGCGTAGTAGTCGGGACGTGCCGAGGGGTACTCCTGCCGTGGAGCGTAGTAACTAGGCTCGTAGCCTCCCTGATAAGGACGACCCGCCATGCCAGGGGCTCCCATATTGACCGTCAGCGCCTCCAGAATGCGAGCGTAGACACGGTTTAGCTCAGAGAGCTGCATGGTCAAGCGCTCATTTTGCGTGCGGAAGGTGGTACTGTCGATAGCGGAGTCTTGGTACATATTCTTAATATGCTCCAGCCCTTGGTTGATCTGGTCAATGGTAGCGACCTGGCCTGTTATACTAGCCAGCTGCGACTCGTAGATCTGGTTGAGACGAGCCAAATGCTGCGAGGTCGTGTCCATCTGCATCTGATACTCGACGGCGCTCTCACCGAGGGTGCGCCCGTCTTGCTGCATAGCGACCCACTGATCAGTCATTTGTTGAGAAAGCTCGCCCAGTCGGCTGAGCTGCGAGGCGGCATTGGCTAGCTGATCGATGGCTGCGGAGAGACGCTCCACTTGAACTTCCGAAGCTGGTGCACCGTAACCACCCTCAGGGGCAACGTAACCCGCCTGAGCTTGAGGCTGAGGAGCATAACTGCTAGGTTGCTCGTAGTGTTGCTCCTCTGGATAGGCGTAAGAGGGCGCTGGCGCTGCGGCTGCCTCCTGAGCTTTGCGGAGGAGGTACTGACGGCGAGCCTCCATCTCCTGCTTGTCCATCGGGTTCTTAGAGTCTAGCTCAGGAAAGACCTGCTCCCACTGGTAATGCTCCTCAGGCTGCTCGAAGCCTGAGATGAAGAAGACGAGAAACTCGGTAATCATACCGATGAAAAGCATCTCATTGCCGAAGGGGAGGTGGAGCAACTTAAAGAGAGCTCCGAGGATTACCACAGCGGCACCCCAGCTGTATGCGAAGTTGAGCACTCTGCGCCCTTTCTTGCTGGAGAGATACATCTCCAGCCCATTCTTGTAGCGTCTATATTTCTTTGCCATGAGTCTATCTATCTGAAGGGTAAAGCCGTCGTTAGGGCTGTCTGTTGCATTGCTTATTTGGAGTTGTTGATGATGCTACGCACACAGCGGAAGCCGATGTAAGAGTGCGCCTCATCTTGTGGAGCGTAGATGCGTCTTGTGGACTTGATGAAGCGGAGGACGTCCTTCCACGAGCCACCCTTGGCGACCTTGCGCCTTAGCATCGTGTTGTCCTCGCGAGCTGCGTTGTAGCGCATCTGCGGATTGACATCGTCCATCATCTCGTAGCTCGAGACGAAGTAGCTAGAGCTAGTCCACTCCGCCACGTTGCCCGCCATATCGTAGAGCCCGTAATCATTGGGCGAGAAAGTACTCACCTGCGAAGTGATCACCTGTCCGTCCGCTGCGTAGTCTCCCTCGAAAGGCTTGAAGTTTGCCAAGAAGCAGACATCCTCCGAATCTAGGTCTTCGCTATTCCACGGGTACTTCGTATTCGTCCGTCCAGCACGCGCTGCGTACTCCCACTCCGCCTCTGTGGGCAGTCTAAACTCAGGGATGACGGCTCCATTGGGGAGATTCAACCCCTTGCGATAGTTGTCCGTGCGCCAGTGACAGAAAGCGGTCGCTTGCTCCCACGAGACACCCACCACGGGGTGATTGTCGTAGCGAGGGTGGTTGAAGTAAGTGCGGGTGTAGATCTCATTCTTAGAGTTGGGGTAGTCGTTGACCCAGACCGTCTCGTCGGGATAGATCGCTACGATGTAAGTATTGAGGAAGTCGTACTCACTAGCGAGCTGACGTGTGATCGTCTCACGGATCACCTCACCACGGTCATTGACGTAAGCCGTGTCCTTAGAGATCATCACTGGCTCCTGAACACCCTTGCTGGCGCGCACATCCTTTTGTAAGTTGTTGCGGTAGAGCGCCGCTGCGTGGTAGTCGTAGACCTCATACTTGTAGAGCATCTGCTTAGGATCGAGCTTGCGCTCGCCCGTCACGGGGTTCGTGTAGTAGACACTCTCCATCGCCTCCAGCTCCTGCTCTAGTGCACGCTTAGGATTGGGCAGTGGCTGAGACCAGTCAAGGTAAGGCTTGACAGGGTCCCCGTACTTGTCCGTGGTAATCTTGTAAAGCGGGTTACCTCCGTATAGCGGGTCTGCAAGGCGCTCGCGAATGATCGAGTCGCGCACATAGAAGACGAACTGTCTCCACTGCGCATTTGTCACCTCCGTCTGATCCATCCAGAAGGCATCTACCGAGATAGCTTTGTACTCAGCGGGGAGTCCCCACACCGTGTCCGCATCGCGCTCGCCCAGTACGATATGTCCTTGCGGTACTTGCACCATGCCATAGGGGGCTGGCTCGCTCCACGAGGAGAGCCCCACGCCCACCAGCTCGGCACTCACGCCAGAGCCACGCTTGGGAGCGCAGCCCACCATGCTCAGCACGGAGATGAAGAGTAAGAGTAGTGCCAAAGCACCTAGTAGGGGCAAGGCTCCAGCTCTGATTCTGGTCCTAAGCCTTTGTGCGGAACGTGCGTCATGCGCGCTCTCGGACGGACTGCAGTATGTCGGCAAAGCTTCTTTCATAGCTTCTAAGTTGTTTCAGAGTTCTATTTAATAGTGAGACGCATAAGCTAGAGAAGTCGGATACTCTTGTAGCTGTTGGTCCCTTTCTTGTGGCTAGACATCGGGAGTGCATAGGTTATCACCAGTTCGTGACTGCCCCAGTTGCCCCTCGCCAACTGACTCGTAGGCATCTCAAAGAGGTAACCCACGTGACACTTGCCAAAGAGCGCTCCCAGCCGTAGCCCCGCAGCTTGCAAAGGTCGGTACATCAGACCAGCCTCCCATCGCTGAGCCAAGCGTACGTCTAGGTTGACATCCACCCGCCACGACGTTAAGTTTGTCGAGGCAAATAGTGAGGGGTGCCACGATAATAACGCACCCCGTGGTGTAATATTGTACCCACAGACCGCATTGATATGTATCGGCACCTTCTGATAGTAGAGCCTATCGAGCGTGATGCGCGGCACCGTGAGGTGACGCCCCGAGAAGCCGATGAAGTACCGAGGCGTGTGCCATAGGACTCCTGCTGAGAGGTCAAAGGTGCGCCCCGATACGGGTGTTTGTGGTAGCGAAGGGTCATTTGGCGTCATCGCTCCGCCGTCTGGTATGTGCGCCTTGGTGCCGTCATATAGGAGGTTGATCATGCCCAGACCCGTGCCGATGGAGAGTATTTTGTCGCCCTTCCAGCGAAGCTGAAAAGCGTACTCCGCCTGCGCCTCTGTGCGGGTGAAGAGTCCAGCACGCTGCGCTGCGACCACCACGCCCACACCGTGGTAGCTCTTGCCCCACTGCTGCTCCGTATGAGCCGAGACAAAAAGGTTAGCCGGTGCCCCCTCTATGCCGATCCATTGCTGATGATAGGCAGCCGTCAGGAGCAGATCTTTCTGCAAGCCGATCGCTGCTGGATTGTAGTAGTTCTGTAGTCGTCGGTAGTCCGAGAAGAGCGGATCCACCTGCGCCAGCGAACGCATCGGCAACCAGCAAGCCACAATAAGCAGACATAGCAACAGCCTCCCGAGAGACTTACGCACCCACCTCTCCGTAGCGCATACGCCCCCCTCCGACTGGTGCTCTCTTGGCGCAAGCCGTATAGCGCAGATCCGAAGTGGGCGCGTCTCTTTCATCCTAGGTGGTGTGTAGTCATAAGCTAATAGCTATGCAGAGAGTCTCTGATTATGAGTCAGGGGCTATAGTGGCGAACTAGTACTCCTCCTCGTTGAAGAAGAAGTCCTCCTTGCTAGGGTAGTCTGGCCATATATCCTCAATGGTCTCGTACTCCTCGCCCTCGTCCTCAATCTCCTCAAGGTTTTCGATCACTTCGATGGGCGCACCCGAGCGCTGAGCATAGTCGATAAGCTCATCCTTGGTAGCGGGCCAAGGAGCATCCTCCAGCTTTGAGGCCAATTCTAACGTCCAGTACATAGTAAGTCTATATAAGTGGTTATATAATAAGGTGTATCCTATCGGACAAAACGGCCGTGTCGCTAGATTATTGCACACCTTCACCGACTTGCCCCAATAGGTAGTCTCCTACGAGCGTGCAAATATAGACAACCTAGACCACATTTACAACTCTTCAGATTCCTAAATCCGAAAATATCACGACCAGTCCGCAGGAAAGTATGAGACGGGTAGCCCCGTGTACGGGCACACGGCTAGTGTCTAGCGGGAGGGTGCCCGTTGTATCAAAGGTTACAGCGACGTGGTTTTAACAGGGACGGACGCACGACCGTATCTTCCGTCAAAGGTTGCCCGTCCGAGCTCTCCGATTGCTCTGACACCTTCGATGCACTCCGAAACCCTTCGATACCCTAGACCCCACACCTCCGAGGAAATCAAAAATGCCTCGGTAGAAAACGGAAATCCTCCACGGAGCAATTAAAAAATTCATCGGAACTTTGATTTCTTTCTTCCGAACTTTCATTTCATTCTTCCGAACTTTTATTTCGCCCCTCCGTGGAGAATATTCGTTTGCTCCCTGGCGCTTCCCGAATTCCTCGGTAGACAAGATGAGTAGAGGAAGAAGTTAGAGATTAGAAATTAGAGAGTAGAAGCTAGAGATTTGAGTAGTTTCTCGGATGGAATTGAGTAGTTTTGCAAATAGAATTGAGTAGTTCTTTCAGTAGATTTGAGTACTTTTGCCGAGAGAATTGAGCAAATCTGAAGTTTGAATTGAGTAAAATGCAGATTGCTCTTGAGCAAAAGGACTAATGGATATGAGTATGGATTATATTCGCAAGCAATATCATACGCTAAGGGCACGCATACAGGAGCCTAGGAGATTCGTGCAGGTATTGGTAGGACCAAGACAAGTGGGTAAGTCAACCCTTATACGGCAGGTGCTACGGGATATAACCATCCCGTATACGATAGAAGTGGCCGATGCTGTCGACCCCAAAGACAGTGACTGGATACGTCGCGTGTGGGAAGGTGCGCGAACCACGATGAGACTGCGTGGCGAGGAGGAGCGTCTGCTCGTGATCGATGAGATTCAGAAGATCGACAACTGGAGCGAGATGGTCAAGAGAGAGTGGGACGAGGATACAGGCGAGTCGGTCAATCTGAAGGTCGTACTACTGGGTAGCAGTCGTCTCCTGCTCAAGCGAGGTCTCACGGAGTCGCTTGCTGGGCGCTTCGAGCTTATTCGCCTTGGGCATTGGAGCTATCGGGAGATGCACGACGCTTTCGGAGTGGGAGTGGAGGAGTACATCTACTTCGGAGGGTATCCTGGAGCTGCCCACTTGATCGGTGACGAAAGGCGCTGGCGTAGGTATATAAAGGATTCGCTAGTAGCCCCTGCCATTGAGAAGGATGTGCTGATGACCTCAAACATTTACAAGCCAGCCCTGATGAAGCAACTCTTTGAGTTGGGGTGTAGCTACTCTGCAGAGATGCTGTCGCTGACCAAGCTGATGGGGCAACTACAGGATGCTGGCAATGTGACTACATTGGCCTCTTATCTAGATATACTAGACCAGTGTGCCCTGCTGACGGGACTGCAGAAGTATGCCCATGATGATGCCCGCAAGCGTAGCTCTATCCCCAAATACCAAGTGTACAACAACGCTTTGCTGACAGCCTATAAAGGTCGCTCGTTTATCACGGACAGGACTGACCCGATGCTTTGGGGGCGCTGGGTGGAGAGTGCGGTAGGTGCTCATCTGCTGGGTATAGCCGAAGAGGCTGACTGCCAACTCTATTACTGGCGAGAGTCTGCACAGAGCAAGGCGGACAGAGATATGGAGGTGGACTTCATCATAGTTCGTGATGGCGATGTGACAGCCATTGAGGTGAAAAGCGGACGTCGTGGTATGAACTCTGGGTTGCCCGCCTTTGAGAAGGCATTTCACCCCAAGAGAGCGTTTGTCGTGGGGACGGGAGGGGTCTCACTGGAGGACTTCCTGAGCTGTGATATAGAGACGCTGCTGAGCTGATGCAAACTTCCGCAGGCTGGCTAGCCTGATGAGACGAGTAACTCGATTTGCGGAATGGATGCTGATCGAAAGGTGGCGTAAGTAAAGTAATTTGTATAACTTTGCGACATCGGTCAGATCCCGTTGCACTCGTTGCTCTCAGCTAGAGGACGAAGTGGGGTGGGGGAATGCCGAGAAGCGTGGCGTACGAAGTGCTGTCACGCCTCATAGTGAGACTACTACAGATGTGGTAGTCGTTGCTAATGTGTAACGCAGTAAAATTGTAGTATGTCACACCTCCTACGATAGGGGGTTGGCGCAGTATGATGTCGGATTTGGTGTCGCCCTTTAAGGCTTTTCTCAAGCAGCACGGCTATCAGCTGACTTCTGAGCGAGTGGAGATTGCTCAGGTAGTCGGTACGCAGCGTCGTATCTTTACGACAGAGGAGCTGATGGCTCAGCTTAAGGAGGCGGGTTGTCACCAGAGCCGTGGCACGGTCTATAGTACGGTGCGCCTGCTGGCCGAGTCGGGGCTGATCTTGCAGCTCCCGCAGTCGAGTGAGGCGCGTTACCTGACGAGCGAGCAGGCTAGTCTCTACGCCGTCTGTCGCTGCCGTTGCTGTGGCGCAGAGGTTCTCTATAGACAGCCTCGACGACTCAAGGCTCTCCATCACGCTACGACCTATCAGTATCGACTGACACAGCCACTTCTGATATTTTATGGGGTGTGCCACCGCTGCGAGAGTGATACTGAAAAGACGAATAATAAGAGGTTAGTAAACCAAGCGGGTAGGCTACAGCAAGCCCCCACGAGGCGCTGACCGATAGAGATATATTAAGACATGAACAAGAAAAAGGTAGACGTCCTACTCGGACTACAATGGGGCGATGAGGGCAAAGGCAAGATCGTTGACGTGCTGACCCCAGGCTATCAGATGGTAGCACGCTTTCAAGGTGGCCCTAATGCAGGGCATACGCTGGAGTTTGATGGACAGCGCTACGTATTGCGTTCGATCCCCTCAGGTATCTTCCAGGGCAACAAGCTCAACTTGATCGGCAACGGTGTTGTCCTGGACCCTGTCCTACTACGTGAGGAGGCTGAGCTGTTGGCTCAGAGCGGTCATGACATCAAGAAGCGCCTCGTCATATCCCGCAAGGCGCACCTTATCCTTCCGACGCACCGCCTGCTGGATGCTGCGCAGGAGCTCTCCAAGGGCGCTGCTAAGATCGGCACTACAGGCAAGGGTATAGGTCCTTGCTATACCGACAAGGTGGCTCGTACGGGACTACGCATCGGTGATATAGAGCGAGACTTTGAGGCTCGCTACAAGGCTGTGCGAGATCGCCATGTGGACCTCCTGCAGAAGATGGGTGCTGACCTATCCAAGCTCCCTGAGATGGAGGAGGCTTTCCACAAAGCCATTGAGTACCTCAAGGACTACCAATTTGTAGATAGCGAGATCCTGATCAATGAGGCACTAGAAGAGGGCTTGAATGTCCTAGCGGAGGGTGCGCAGGGTTCGCTACTGGATGTGGACTTTGGTACCTATCCTTTTGTAACCAGTAGTAACACGGTAAGCGCTGGTTGCTGTATTGGTCTGGGCATCTCGCCCAAGGCGATAGGACGGGTATATGGTATCTTTAAGGCGTACTGTACGCGTGTCGGGTCGGGTCCCTTCCCCACAGAGCTACAAGATGAGGTCGGGCATCTGATGGCAGATCGTGGACATGAGTTTGGCGCAGTCACGGGACGTCCTCGTCGCTGTGGCTGGATAGACCTTGTAGCCCTGCGCTACACAATCATGCTCAGTGGCGTGACTCATCTGATCATGATGAAGAGCGATGTGCTAGATACGCTCTCTACGATCAAGGCTTGTGTCGCCTACCGCATAGGTGATAAGGAGTACAAGCATATGCCGTACTCTCTGGATGCAGATATAGAGCCAATCTATCAGGAGCTACCTGGCTGGCAGACCCCTCTAGATGGTTGTCGCTCGGAGCAGGATCTCCCAGATGCCTTCCGTCACTATGTAGCCTTCCTAGAGGCTCAGCTACGAGTACCCATCTCGATCATATCTGTAGGGCCAGACCGCTCGCAGACTATCATGCGCAAGCTCAACAATGAACTATAAAGAGACGGTAGACTATCTCTACCAAGCGACCCCTTGCTATCAAAATCAAGGGGGCGATGCCTATAAGCCTGGTCTGGAGCGTATGCAGCAGATGTGCGATGCTATAGGTAATCCTCAGCGATACATACGCACTATCCATGTGGGTGGTACTAATGGCAAGGGATCAACCACTTCGCTCATAGCCTCCGTGCTGACAGCTGCTGGCTATAAGGTGGGGCTCTTTACCTCGCCACACTTAGTTGACTTCAGAGAGCGTATACGGATCAACGGCGAGATGATCTCCGAGGAGGAGGTGGTCTCTTTTGTGGAGCGGACACGTCCGCTGATTGAGTCTGTCGGTCCCTCGTTCTTTGAGTATACGACCCTGATGGCATTTGAGCATTTCCACACCCATGAGGTGGACTACGCTGTCATCGAGGTGGGGCTAGGAGGACGACTAGACAGTACCAATGTGATACTGCCTAAGCTCTCGATCATAACCAATATAAGTCTGGACCACACGCAGTATCTCGGCAACACGCTCGAGGCGATTGCCTATGAGAAGGCGGGCATCATCAAGGAGGGTGTTCATGCGGTCATTGGCAATGCTGGTGGCTCTGTGCGTGAGCTCTTTGAGCAGGTGGCTGAGGAGCGACATGCTCCGATCACCTTTTGCGAGGATGAGCACACGATCAAGCGATACGATGAGTTACACCCAGGCATGCGACTAGACACCGTCGACTATGGTCTCCTAGAGACACCGCTCTCGGGTGATGCGCAGCTGGAAAATGCCCACACAGTCCTGACTGCGCTACGCATCTTGGACGACAAAGTCCTCGACAAGCCTTTGACTCATGATGAGGTGGCGCGAGGCTTCGCTGAGCTATACAAGCTCTCGGGGCTGCGTGGCCGCTGGGAGACGATATCAACCAATCCTCATATCGTCTGTGACACGGCTCACAATCCCGCTGGTATAGCAGTCGTGGCTCATCAGCTTGAGGAGGCAACGTATGATCACCTATATATAATAGTAGGTATGAGTGCCGACAAGGATATAGATACCAACTTGGCACTCCTGCCCTCGTCAGCTCGCTACTACTTCTGCACGACAGCGTCACAGCGTACGCTACCTGCCGAAGAACTACAGCAGCGTGCGGAGGCTATCGGCCTGAGGGGTAGAGCTTATCCCTCGGTAGAGGAAGCCCTCCAAGAGGTCTTAGCACACGCCAATGCTGGAGACTTGATCTTCGTCGGCGGTAGCAACTTTATCGTTGCCGAGCTACTCAAGAGTTATCCCATGACACAAAAAGAGCGTCCAACCCATCAATGAGGGCTAGACGCTCTGTCTATAAATACGCATCAACAAATCAAACATACTACATAACGTAATGACTGAATCTACACAACTAAAGACCCTGCGAGACAGCGCAGGAATGAGATGGCTAGCGCTCGCGCTGGTCGCACTCACGATGTTCTTTGCCTACATGTTTGTAGACATCCTCTCACCTGTCAAGACGATGGTAGAGTCAGAGCTTAACTGGAGCTCTACTGTCTTCGGCACTTATGGAGGTAGTGAGTTCTTTATCAATGTATTCTTCTTCTTCCTCATCTTCGCTGGTATCATCCTAGACAAGATGGGGGTACGCTTTACCTTCCTCCTATCAGGCTCTCTGATGGTGATCGGAGCCTTGATCAAGCTGTACGCATTGAGCCCCGCCTTTAATGCTGGAGGCTTCGGATACAGCTTCTTCAATAGCTTCTGGACATCTGTGCCAGCTTCAGCTAAACTCGCTTGTGTTGGCTTCGCTCTCTTCGGTTGCGGTACTGAGATGGGTGGTGTGACAGTCTCTCGATCCATCGTCAAGTGGTTTGAGGGCAAGGAGATGGCTCTAGCTATGGGTATTGAGATGGCTGTGGCTCGTCTTGGTGTTTTTGCTGTATTTTGGCTCTCCCCAATGATCGCTGAGCAGTATGGTACTGTACGTGCTTCAGTATTCTTTGGCACTTGTCTCCTTGTAGTGGCCCTACTACTTTACGTAGTTTACTTCTTCATGGATAAGAAGCTCGACCAGCAGCTAGAAGCAGCCCATGCAGCTGTGGAGAAAGAGGAGGAAGAGCCCTTTAAGTTTAGAGACCTCGGTCATGTCTTTGGCAACTCAATGTTTTGGATCGTTGCCATCCTGTGCGTCCTCTACTACTCAGCTATCTTCCCCTTCCAGAAGTTTGCCACGGAGATGCTCGTGAGCAACGTGGGCTTCGAGCAAGATGTGGCTGCTAAGATCTTTAGCCTCTTCCCAGTGGGAGCTATGGTTATAACTCCAATCTTGGGCTTCTACCTAGATGCACGTGGCAAGGGTGCGACGATGCTGATGATCGGTGCTATCCTGATGATTGTCTGCCATGGTACGTTTGCTTTCTTCCCATTCAGTAGTGTCTCTCATGGTCTGGCTACTACTATTGCTATCATAGCCATCGTAGTACTGGGTATCTCCTTCTCACTGGTTCCTGCAGCTCTATGGCCATCCGTACCTAAGATTATCCCAGGTAAGGTGCTAGGCTCTGCTTACTCAGCTATCTTCTGGATCCAGAACATCGGACTTATGTCTGTCCCTATGCTCATAGGCGCTATCCTAGATGCAAACAATCAGAATGTAGCTCCTGGACAGCCTAAGGACTACTTCCAGGCAATGCTTGTCTTTACCGCCTTTGGTGTTGTAGCTCTCATCACGGCTATACTCCTCAAGGCTGCTGACAAGAAGAAGGGCTACGGCCTTGAGTTGCCAAACATTAAGAAGTAACTTATCCATCGGAGGAGGGGTTCTTTTGGAGTGTGCTATCACCTCTTTTAGTGAAGACTTAACTAGGAGGTGTAGGCTACTCGCAAAAATCTTCGTACATTTGTGCCAAGAGAGCTAGCTACACGTGATAGCATGCTCCGAGAGAACTACCATTCCACCGAAGAAATAAGATAACTCGCTATATGGAAATCAAGAAATCACCCCACGCAGACCTAAGAAGGACGATACCTTTATCGTTGGCCATGGGTTTGGTCTTAGCTCTAGGTATCCTTTATACCGCTCTAGAGTGGACCTCCACCAAAAAAGACAATGAAGACGAGAATACTTCACTCAACATTGCCGACATGGAGGATGCCCTCATCATCAATGAGCAGCAACAAGAGCAACCCGAACCAGAGCCTGAGGCTCCACAAGAGGTTGTAGAGGTTGCACTACCAGAAGAGTTTAAGGTGGTTGATGACAATAAGGAGGTTGCTAAGATTTCAATCGTCTCTGCAGACCAAGATCGTGAGCTACCACCGCCACCTGTTATTGTCCAGCCTGCACAGACAGTTGTTGAGGAGCCTGAGGATCAGATCTTCGAGATCGTTGAGAACCCCGCCGTTCCTCCTACGGGAGATATACCTTCACTGCTTAAATGGATTGCTAGTCACATCGAGTACCCACAGAGTGCTCTAGATAACGGCGTCCAAGGTAAGGTCGTACTCCGCTTTGTCGTGGAGAAGGATGGATCTATCGGAGATATACTTGTAGCTCGCAAGGTAGACCCCGCACTAGACAAAGAGGCTGTTCGCGTGCTTAAGTCTATGCCTAAGTGGACTCCAGGTAAGCAACGCGGTAAACCTGTACGCTCTTACTTCACACTACCTATCTCCTTTACCATCGGTTAAGGCGAAGAGAGGTGACTACGTACTAAAGAATAAGAACTGTGAGATGGTATAGATGCCTCTCTATACTGCTAGTCTAGCGAGGCATTTATACCACTCTCATACTGATCAACGAGGAATGTCTAATTCGTCAAAAGCCACGGATCTGAGCGCATATCGTCAGATGGTGCAGGAGACTCTGCAACGTCTGCAGCTAGATAAGCGCACGCCTCAAGCTCTCTATGCTCCGATACGGTATACGCTGGAGCAAGAAGGAGCTAAGCGAGTGCGCCCCGTCTTGGCACTCTTGATGCAGGCATTTCTTCGTCCAGACGCTCCTCTGGTAGTATCTCCTGCAGTAGCGCTAGAGGTCTTTCACAACTTCACGCTACTCCATGATGATGTGATGGACAACTCTCCCGTACGACGTGGCAAGCCGTCAGTCTACGCTAAGTACGGACTGACCCCAGCCATTCTCTCGGGAGATGCCATGCTGATCCTGGCTTATCAGATGCTTACGGAGGATGTCTCTCCAGAGATGCTCTCTGACCTGATGCGAGACTTCAATAAGATGGCAACGCTCGTCATGGAGGGACAGCAACTAGACCTCGAATATGAGAGGCTAGACAATGTCTCCAAGGAGCAATACCTAGAGATGATCGGCTACAAGACAGCGGTGCTGATAGCGACAGCAACGCGATTTGGGGCAATCCTCTCAAAGGTGGATACAGAGCAGGTAGAGCACGCCTATAATTTCGGCTGGAATCTAGGAATAGCTTTTCAGCTTCAGGATGACTATCTGGATCTGTACGGGGATAGTGAAACCTTTGGTAAGCCCCTCGGAGGTGATATCCTAGAGGGCAAGAAGACTATCCTTCATACGCTCGCCTATGCGACTGCTTCACAAGCTCAGCGACAAGCACTCACAGAGGCGATGCGGAGACCCAACGAGCAGGCTGATGAGAAGATCTCAAAGGTCAAAGCTCTATATGACGAAATGGAAGTAGCGACTCAAGTGCAAGCACTCGTGCGAGACTACTTGGCGAAAGCGCAAAAGGCTCTAGAGTGTCTAGAGTCATTTACAGGTAGAGAAGCTACGTTGTTGCGAGCATTTGTGAGCAAACTGGCTGAGCGCAACACTTAAGCGTCACGCCCTTAGCGAAGGGGGTGGCAATCTAGAGGCAGATAGGGGAGACCCTATGGCTATACGGAGTAAAGATGCTGATAGATACCCACACACATATATACGGTACCGAGTATGAGGCAGACAGAGACGCTGTCATCTCAGCGGCTCACGAGGCGGGGGTTGGCTATTTAGTCATGCCCAATGTAGATCTCACGTCACTCTCGTTACTAGTTGATACACACCGCTCCTATCCCGATCGCACAGCGATGGCTCTAGGTCTGCATCCTACCTCGGTGGGGACAGACTACGCAGAGCAACTACGTCAGCTACGCCAATACATAGCAGAGTCTAGCGAGGAGATAGTGGCGATAGGCGAGATAGGACTGGACTTCTACTGGGATCGCACTTATGTGGAGGAGCAACAACGAGCTCTTATTGAGCAAGTCGGATGGGCTATAGAGCTTGACCTGCCAGTGATACTGCATGTACGCTCTGCACTGGATGAGACGATAGATCTATTGCTCTCTCACTTCGCTTCGGATCAGCTCCGCGGAGTCTTTCATTGTTTCGAAGGCGAGGAGGCACAGTTGCAGCGTATTTTGGAGCATTTGCCACTGATGATGATAGGGGTCAATGGCAATGTGACTTATAAGCGCTCTCGCACTGCTCAGTTATTGTCTCAGATACCTCTAGATAAGATGTTGCTAGAGACAGACGCACCCTATTTGGCTCCCATTCCCCAGCGGGGGAAGCGCAATGAGCCAGCATATTTAGTTCATACAGCTAGTTATGTGGCTGATCAGATAGGCATCTCACTAGAGAGCTTGGCAGAGCATACGACAAGCAATGCTATACGGCTCTTTTCGTTGGACTTAATTGCCTAGAAAGGTCTAGACCTCATCGACTGATTAGCTTGTGAAGATGTAGAGATAGTGACCGTGGTACCCTCGAATGTGTGCTAAGTCACCAAAATTCTTTAGATTTGCACTGGTAAACGGACAGTAGGCTCCACGAGATAGGAGATATACTCGGAAGACATAGCTATAAGGACTACGTATGACAGACTGACATATTAAGGAGAGATGCTCGAGTGGCTGAAGAGGCACGCCTGGAAAGCGTGTAAACGTCGAAAACGTTTCGAGGGTTCGAATCCCTCTCTCTCCGCTTTAAGTACTCTGGCAGCATCGCCAGAGAGTACTACTGAAAAAGTATAAGTATCGTAATTCCAACGAGTTACGATACTTTTGTTTTATAGTCCTCTACCTCTTCAGAGTAGTTACAGAGATAGCCGAAACGCCCAAAATACTCTCCAATGGCTACAATCTGGCTACACTTTTTTCTCGCAAAAAATAATTGTAGCCAAGAGTACGTAGAGAGTCTGTTTAGAGTACTTGTACATTGCTGTAGTTCAAACAATTATGTGCAACTTTGTAGGCGAGTTGTAGAGAGTTATAGCACCATAAATGTGTAGCTTTTCTGGTTGCATACTTTCTATGCTTGGCTACAATAAAAACAGACAATGTATGCAATCAATTTTCAGAACAGCATTCTACCTTCGCAGCAACTATGTGAACAAGGAAGGAAAAACGCCAGTAATGCTACGCATCTATCTCAACAATGAGCGGATGTCACTAGGCTCCACTGGCATCACCATCGTGCAGTCCCAATGGGATCACGAAAAAGAGCGAGTAAAAGGTCGTCACACCGAAGCTCTAAATACGAACTTGCAATTGGATAACATCCAAAGTGGTTTACAAGCCATCTTTCGCAAGTTAGAAATAACTGATGAGCTTTCGTTAGAGCGTATCAAGTCAGAACATCTTGGCAAAAAACAAGATATAGATACCATCATGCAACTCTTCGACAAACACAATGAAGATGTTGCAGCTCGAGTTGGCATCTCAGTCTCTGCACCCACTCTTCAAAAGTATAAGGTCTGCAAAAGACGCTTTTCTGAGTTCCTAAAAGATAAACTCAGACGCAGAGACCTCAAGCTCACGGAGCTAACCTATATGATTATACATGATTTTGACCTATACCTACGCACAGTGGTGGGGCAAAATCCTAATACAGCCACCAAGACGATGAAGACCTTCAAGACTGTCGTCATTTTAGGGCAAAAGTTAGGTGTACTACACCACGACCCTTTTGTCAACTTCCGATTTCACTTAGAGCCAGTGAATAGGGGGTTCCTGACCGATGAAGAGGTCTTACAGATTGTCAACAAGGAGTTGAATATCCCGAGATTGGAGCTGGTACGAGACATCTTCATCTTTTCCTGCTTTACAGGTTTAGCCTACATTGATGTGGCTAATCTTACACCCGACAATATCGTGATGCTTGGTGGCAAAGAGTGGATTATGACCAAGCGACAGAAGACAAGCGTGGAGACCAATGTGCTGCTCCTTGACATCCCTAAGCGCATCATCAGTAAATATAGCCACCAAACATATCGTGATGGCAAGCTCTTTCCTATTCTTAGCAATCAGAAGACCAATTCATACCTCAAAGAGATTGCTGATATTTGTGGTATCAAGAAGAACTTGACTTTCCACCTAGCTCGACATACCTTTGCGACAATGTCACTGAGCAAAGGAGTTCCGATAGAGAGTGTCTCTAAAATGCTGGGACATACCAATATCCGAACAACCCAAATCTATGCCCGTATCACTAATAAGAAGATTGAACACGACATGGAGCAATTTGCTGACAAGCTAGGCAAGTTCAATACGGCTATGGGTATCGGGGAGAATAGCTGGCAATAAGTGCAACCATTAAAACCAAATAAGAAGATGAAGACAACGAATAAGAAAGAACTATCCTACTTCCGCTTAAAGCTAGAGAGCTACCTTAGTGAGCATTTCCCTGAAAAGGTGGAAGACAAGCCATTTATTACGGCACGAGCTGATGAAGCTCTTACTACCTACTGTGATGCTGTAGAAGAAGGATTCTCATATCCCGAAGCAGAGAGTATGGCGAGTGAAGTACTGTATCGTGACCTGCATTTCTCCAAATACGACACGCTTGTGTCCGTCTTGGAGGATGAGTTTGAAAAGGAGCTCCCCTCCCCACTCCCCGAACGGCTCTCTCAGATACTTCTCGGGAACAAGGCGATACAAAAACTATTTGACAAGTATAACCTTACGGATGAATTTGTTGCAACACCTGAGTATGACACGCTCTACACAGAACTGATAGGAACAATTGTACTTCTTATCGAAGCTAATCAACTTCCCACGATAGGCGATGTGAGTGCCTTAGAGTCGACAATGTAGATTATCCCTATCTCGTGAGCCTTTTGAGCTTCAAGAGCCAAGATAGTCTCTCTGCTCCATACGTCAAGAGCATATTCTATCTCTTGTCTTTATGTCGCATAGTCTCTTGGCTCTGCTCTTGAAAACTCTAAAAGACTCCGAATATGAATAGATCTCTCATGAACAAAGACCTGCACAGTCCAGCCTTCATACGGGCAAGTGTTCCTGCAGATAAAGAGGAACCA
>ERZ827520.591-NODE-591-length-56037-cov-6.910489_pt1 | contig 56037 bp, 44 predicted proteins | sample MGYA00519581_ERZ827520 | MGnify/ENA primary metagenome ERZ827520 (study PRJEB31778, sample SAMEA3449339) | human gut metagenome | biome: human gut; feature: human-associated habitat; material: faeces | place: United Kingdom | collected 2010/2012 ... | reverse complement strand
TGAAGTCATCAAAAACATCATTCTTGAGAAATTGCATTAGCGGGTGGAATGTACGAAGTGGCTACAAACAGCCTTAATACTGACCATTTCGTCAGAAAGCTATATATTTGTAGCATTGAAAATGTAGACGAACATTATAGATGACGAGACTAAGCGTTAATATTAACAAGATAGCGACCCTCCGCAACGCTCGTGGCGGTGATACGCCCAATGTGGTACTGGCAGCAAGACGCTGTCAGGAGTTTGGTGCCGAGGGAATCACAGTACACCCAAGACCTGACGAGCGGCATATCACTTATCAAGATGTGAGAGACCTTAGGGAGGTGGTCACCACGGAGTTCAACATTGAGGGCTACCCCTCCGATTCCTTCCTCGATCTCGTCTGCTCGGTACGTCCTGAGCAGGTGACGCTCGTACCAGACAAGCCTGACGCGCTCACCTCCGATAGTGGCTGGGCCGTGGCTGATTGTCGTGACCTCCTCAAGCCGATCGTTGAGCGTCTGAAGCAGGCGGGCATACGTGTCTCGCTCTTCGTCGGGACAGACCCACGACACATCGAGGCTGCTGCTGAGATTGGCGCTGATCGTGTGGAGCTATACACGGAGCCTTACGCGTCGCAGATGGCGCAGAGTGGCGATCCGAAGGTGATCGTCGCTCCCTTTGCAGAGGCGGCTCAGGTAGCTCAGCGTGTTGGTCTAGGAGTCAATGCGGGGCACGACCTAAATCGTGACAATCTCGCCTACTTCGTTCAGCATGTGACACCACTAGATGAAGTTTCCATAGGACATGCACTCATCAGCGATGCCCTTTACCTAGGCCTCGAGGAGACCATCGCACAGTATCTCAAACAGGCTCACTCTAACTCATAAATATACCTTTGCAAGAATCACTTATGTATCCTATACTTCAGATTGCCAATACAGTAGCCGATCAGACAGCTACCGAACCCGCTACGATGTCTCTATGGGAGCTGGCGTGCGCGGGTGGATGGATTATGATCGTCCTCCTGCTCCTCTCGCTCGTTGCTATCTACGTTTTTGTAGCTAAGTATATTGAGCTACGCAAGGTCAATCGTCCTGACGACTCCCTTATCGCACGCATCAAGGACTATCTACAGATGGGGCGCAAGGATAGTGCGATAGCCCTGTGCAAAGAGAAGAATACCCCCGAGGCGCACATGATCGAAAAGGGACTCAAGCGTCTCGGTCAACCTGCCTCTGAGGTACTCTCCGCTATCGAAAACGTAGGCTCCTACGAGGTAGGACGTCTCGAGCGTGGACTACCACTGCTAGCGACGATCGCTGCAGGGGCTCCGATGATTGGTTTCCTCGGTACGGTGACTGGTATGGTACAGGCTTTCTTTGACCTAGCTAATGCACCTGGCGGTATCGATGTATCGCTCCTCTCGAGCGGTATCTACCAAGCGCTGGTTACGACGGTGGGCGGTCTGATCGTCGGTATCGTGACGCTCTTCCTCTACAACTACTTGGTCGGACAGATCAACCGCATCGTCAATCGTCTAGAGGCTAACACGCTAGACTTTATGGACGTAATCAACGAACTGTAAGCGATCGTGCTACACCCCTTAATGCTAAGCTCATGAGTATCAAGAGACGCAGTAAGCATATATCTGTATTTAGCATGGCATCGATGACCGATGTCATCTTCCTGCTACTGATCTTCTTTATGGTGGTCAGCACGCTGGTGGTACCCAATGCGATCAAGGTGAACCTACCCTCCTCGCAGTCTACCGCCACAACGCAAGAGCCTGTGGCGCGCGTCACAATTGATGCGGAGGGCTACTACTACATATCCACAGAGAGTGCGCTTGAGACGACGCTACTACCTGTCGAGGAGCTGGAGGCTAGACTCTACGAGATAGGGGCTGCACACGACGAGGAGGAGGATCCCTACGTAGTCCTCTATGCTGACAAATCGGTGTCGTATGGTGAGATCGTCAAGGTACTCAATGCCTCGGCTACCGCTGGGCTACGTATGATCTTGGCGACGGAAGCTTTACAAGATAATAGTACGGAGACAGATGTCTAAGGTGCGCTATGATAGATGGATCGCTGGAGGTGTAGCTTTACTGCTACATCTACTCGTCGTGGGCTTGCTCTTTTGGCTCAGTATGGATGCCTCTAAGCAAGAGCATACGAGAGACAAGGAGATATGGATCTCCGTCGGCGTAGATCCAGACTTTGGCGACAAGATCGAGCAGCAAGGCGACCTGGTCGCAGCATCGACCTCGGCTCGTCCAGCCTCTGCCACCTCTGAGAGCGCACAGCCTACGCCTCCGCAGCAACAAGCACCGAAGGCACCTGAGGCTACCCCTACCCCACGTCCTACGCCTACGCCTGTCCGCTCCACAACGACCAAGGAGACACCAAAGCCTGTACAGAAGCCAGCAACCCCTTCCAAGCGTGAGGTGGATAATAAGGTGGCTGGACTATTTGACCGCAAGAAGCCGACTGGCTCTGAGTCTGGCACGGGCAAGAGTGATGCGGGTAGTGGTGTCGCTGACAAGGGAAAGGCGGGCTCCTCGGCTGGATGGTCGCTGGACGGTCGCTCGATCGTGGGCAATGGCGGACGTCCTGTCATGCCGACACGAGTCCCCGACATACGTGGTACGGTTGTTGTCGAGATTACGGTCAATGCTGCTGGACAGGTGACCAACGCTGAGGTGCGCTTGCGTGGTACCAACGTGGTGGATAGCAAGCTTCGCTCGGCAGCTCTTCAGGCGGCTCGTAAGACTCGCTTTAACGCTGTGGGAGGAGTTCCTGACCAAAAGGGGACGATCACCTATCACTTTGATGTCAAGGGTTAGCTTCCTGAGCAATCTTGACAAGAAACTCTTATTTACCTAGGAACTTTTAGAACAAACAGTATGAGTAACATGAACAATATATTAGTCTTCCTCGCGGAAGGCTTCGAAGAGGTCGAGGCGCTCGCCATCGTTGACGTACTAAGACGTGGCAATCAACCCGTTACCACGGTATCTATCACAGGCTCTCTCGCTGTAAAAGGCTCACATGACGTAACTATCCAAGCGGATATGCTACTTGAGGAGCTACAGAGCGGAGCGCTCCCCAAGGCTATCGCACTACCTGGCGGACTGACCAAGCTCAACGAGTGTGAGCCTCTGCTTGAGTTGATACGTCGTCAGCACGAGGCTGGCGGTACGATCGCTGCTATCTGCGCTTCTCCACGCGTACTAGGTGCGGCTGGCATAGGCGATGGCAAGATGCGTGCGACCTGCTATCCAGGCTGTGAGGAGCAGGTGCCAGGCTTCGTCTTGACTGGTGCCGACGTAGAGGTGTGCGGCCACATTATCACGGGACGTGGTCCAGCGCTGGCGCTACCCTTTGCCTTCAGACTACTCGAGGAGGTAGCAGGTCGTAAGACCGCCGAGCAGGTCGCTGCGGGCTTTCTCTATAGCCTTTAGAGATTATAAATTAGAGGTTAGAAGTTAGAAGGCAATGACTAAGAGACTCTCCACCACTCTAACTTCTAACCTCTAATTTCTAATATCTAACTTCTAAGTCATCATGCGCGTCTTCTTCAAGTTCGTCCGCAAGGAGTTCATCCACATCTTCAGGGATCCGCTCACGCTGATGCTCTTGATAGGCATGCCCATCGTCTTGGTGCTAGCCTTCGGCTTTGCGCTCACCTCCGAGGTGAAGCAGATTGATGTGGTCGTGGCGACGCCGACGCGCACCCCCTTTGTCGAGAGCCTATTCACGCATCTTGACGAGAGCGATGCGGTAGGCTCCGTCAGCTTGATCACACCGCACAAAGATATGGACGAAGCGCTACGCACAGGCGCAGCGCACGTCATCGTCGTCCTTCCGAACGACATAGACAAAGAGCTACTCGCAGGCACCGAGCCTACGGTCCAGCTCCGCCTTGATGCCAGCGATCCCAATACCTCAGCGCTCATCAGTGCGCAGATACAGGGGATCATCTACACGACCGTGCAGGAGTATCTCGAGCAGTTTGGTGCGCTCATAGCTATGCGTATGGCAGAGCGAAGACCTTACCAGATAGAGACCTTTACGACGCTACTTTACAACCCCGAGATGCGGGCGCCCTACTACTTCGTACCAGGCGTCATGAGCTTGGTTCTGATGATCATCTGCGCCTTGATGACCTCCGTCTCGATTGTTCGTGAGAAAGAGTTTGGCTCTATGGAGGTCCTACTCACCTCTCCCGTCAATCCGATCACCATCCTGCTCTCCAAGACCGTTCCTTACTTCACGCTGAGCATCTTCAACGTGGTTACCATCTTACTCTTGTCACGCTTCGTGCTAGGAGTGCCACTGCTAGGGTCAGTGAGCGCTATCTTCTTCGTGTCGCTCCTCTTCATCCTCGTGTCGCTCCTCCTCGGTATGCTCATCAGTACCATCACGGACAATCAAACCGCCGCCATGCTCATCAGCGGTGCCGGACTCTTACTCCCCGTGGCGATGCTCTCGGGCATGTTCTTCCCAATCGAAAGTATGCCCATACTGCTACAATACTTCGCACGAGCCATCCCGGCCACTTGGTACTCCATAGCGGTCAAGAAACTGATGATACAAGGGCTTGGCTGGTCCTCAATCCTTTGGGAAGCTCTCATCATGACTGGCATGAGCGTCGTGCTAGTCATCCTAGCTCTGCTCAACTTTAAGAAGAAACTAGAGTAAACCCTCCCTGATATCCTATGCTACTAGCTCTCATACGCAAAGAGATATACAACCTCCTCCGCAATAGGTTGCTACTCGGGATGGTCGTCATGTACCCTATCGTCGTCTTGATGCTCCTCCCCTTTGCCACGACTACGGATATCAAGAACCTCCAGACCGTCGTCATCGACCACGATCACACGTCGCTGTCGCAGAGATTGCAAGAGCAGTTCTTCAGCTCAGGTTACTTTGTCAATGCTTGGCAGGGAAAGCTTCCCCCCACCCTTCAGGAAGGTATGAAACTTATAGAGGAGGGTCAGGCGGATCTCATCATCACCATCCCGCCACGCTTTGAGGAGCAGCTCATGCGCTATCAAAAGTCTCAGATCGAGGCAAGGATCAACGCCTTTAACGCTACAAAAGGTGCCGTAGCAGGGGGCTATACGCAGCAAATCGTACAGCAGTTCGTCACTCAACTCAACGAATCAACGGGAATAGAGGAGCTAGCCACCATACCGATCCGCATCGTCGAGGTCAATCGCTACAATCCTCAGATAAACTACAAGAACTACATCATCCCAGGTCTCGTCGCCATGCTCATTACGATGACCGCATTCATCCTCCCAGCGCTCAACATGGTGCAGGAGAAGGAGGTCGGCACCATCGAGCAGATGAACGTCACGCCGATCCACCCGCTCATCTTCATGCTCTCCAAGGCGCTCCCCTATATCGTCATATCAATATTTATGGTCTTCCTGGCGCACCCAATCGTCGGACTGCTGTACCGTTTGTGGCCACAAGGCAATGTCGGGATGATGATTGTCGGCACCATGCTTTACGTCCTCGCTATGAGTGGACTGGGACTCTTTATCACCAACTTTGCGCATACACAGCAGCAGGCGATGTTCTCTTTCTTCTTCGTCTTGATGTTCTTCATCCTACTCGGCGGACTCTTCACACCGATTGAGGGAATGCCGTCGTGGGCACGTGCCCTAGCCGTGTCGCATCCCTTCACGCACTACAGTATCTTGATGCGCACCTACTACCTCAAGCCAGTAGCCTTCACCGAGCTGTGGCGCGAGCTGACGGCGCTCTCCGTCTTTGCCGTGGTCAACGCCACCGCCGCCATCCTCACCTACCGCAAGCGCGCCTAGCTCTCAGCTAACAGTCTCTATTCCAATTTATTTTTGTATCTTTGGATAGGTTAGTTCTAATCCGAAGACTATTCACCACACACTATAATCATATGAAGAAAAACTACACTTTACTTCTACTCCTCGCTATGACTCTGCTAGGAGTAGCTACACAGACGAAGGCTCAGGCACCGCTCATGGAGCCCAGCATCAATCTCACCTTCATCACTGATGACGAAAACGCCTCTCTGGTTATACATGTCCTCGCTCCTACAGACGGTTGCTGGATAGACCTCAATGGTGACGGTCAGTGTCAAGACAACGAGAAGATCCAAAAGGGAGACGAAAAGAGGGCTATCGACCTCCCAAAGGATCTGACCAAAGCAACTATCTATGGTCCGATTACTTATCTCAATCTCAATAAGACAGCGCTCACCTCTATTGATCTCTCCAAGATCAATACACTTGAGGAGCTATGGTGCTACCAGACAGGTATCACGCAGCTTGATGTAACTGGCCAACCTAATCTTGAGAAGCTCTTTTGCTACTCAACTGTGATTAAGGAGCTAGACCTCTCAAAGAGTCCTAAGCTCAAAGAGCTTGGTGTGCAGAATTGTATGCTCAAGGCGATAGATCTCTCTAATCTACCAGAGCTTGAGGTGGTTGTACTCAGCGGTAATAAAATCAGCTCAGTAGATCTAACACACAACCCTAAGCTAAAGGTATTTCATGGTGAAAAGATGGCGCTTACCTCACTAGACCTCTCTAAGTGTCCCGAGCTTACCCTCATACAGTGCAGTCAGAATTATGATCTCAAGACCGTAGATCTCTCTATGCTACCCAATCTAGAGGTATTTAAGGCTGACCTAATAGGTCTGAAGTCAATAGACGTATCTCACAACCCCAAGCTCAAGCAGCTACACCTCGGAGGTAATAAGCTGACTACACTAGATCTATCAAAGAATCCTCTACTAGAGGAGCTGAATCTCAATAATAACAAGAAGCTCTCCTCGCTTGACTTCCTCTCTAGTCTTCCCGAGCTAAAGATGCTTACGATCAAGAAAACAAACCTTACCGTCGATCCAGACTTCTCAAAGAACACCAAGCTGGAGTATATCAATATGGCTAGTTGTGGATTTAAGAAGGTAGATCTCTCGCACAATCCTATGATAAAGAAACTCTACTGCGAGAGGAATGAGCTTACAGAGCTAGACCTGACGAAGACTCCCCTACTGCGAGACTTCATCGCCTTTGAAAACAAACTTACCAAGCTAGACTTCTCAGCTTGTAAGGAGCTTCAGTATACTGACATATCCGTCAATGAAATCGCTGAGCCAGCTATGCAGGTGATTGTAGAGTCTATCCCTAAGTTTGAGCTACTAGATGCAAACTTCCTTGCAGCTGGTCGATTCATCGCCATTGACATAGCAGAGGGCGAAGAGAAAAACGGTATCACCGATAGACAAGTAAAGGTTGCTACCGACAAGGGCTGGGTGCTCATGAATGGTAATGCTGGTGATCCACAGCCATACCCTGGTAGAAGTACCGTCTCCGTGACACAACTCTCTACGGCTGAGACAGCTATCTACTACAATGCAGCAGATCAGCGTCTCTACGCACGTCTTGCTGAGGATACTCCCGCTACCCTACTCAGAGTCTATGCAGCCTCTGGAGAGGAGCTCCTGAGTGAAGTGTACGACCAGGAGGACGGCTCTATCTACGTAGGCTACCTACCACAGGGTGTCTACATCGTACAGCTAGGAGACACCACCTACAAGTTTGTCAAGAGGTAATATATCTCACCGCCTATGGTGCTAGTCGCACTAATAGGCATTAGCTCTCTAAAGGGCACCATTGAGGCAATCGAAGGATTCCTCGGTGGTGCCTTTTCGTTTTCTACGGAGGAACGAACAAATTCTTCCGAACTTTTATTTCTCGGTTCCATGGAGAATTTTTATTCGCATTGTGGAGCTTGCCGATTCTTCGGTAGAAGTCAGAATTAGCCGAGTAACCCTGTATAGGGATGCTCGGTCGAGCGTCCATCCCCGAACGACGAGACGTGTAACGGTTGTAGGGACGCACGACCGTGCGTCCGTTGTGTCAAAAGAGACAGCATCCGTTGTATCAAAAGTTACAGCGTCGTGGTTTTAACGGAAACGGACGCTCGACCGAGCGTCCCTACAGCCGTTACTCGTCCGAGGCACTCCGACGCTCTTCGAGGACCCTGACACCACACCTCCGAGGAAATCGAAATTGCCTCGGTAGAAAACGAAAATCCTCCACGGAGGAATAAAAAAATTCTTCCGAACTTTGATTTGCTTCTTCCGAAGTTTCATTTCATTCTTCCGAACTTTTATTTCCCGGCTCCGTGGAGAATTTTCGTTTCCTCGCTGGAGATTTCCGATTTCCTCGGTAGAAGTCGGAATTAGACGGGACTACTCGTGGGCTTTTGCAGGCGGTCGGTAACGGGTCATTTGTTTTTGCTGAGAGAAATTAGTACCTTTGTCCCGAATGTACAGCTATCCGTAGCTACAACGACATACTGGATGAGTTATAAACCTAGATCTATCAGACTGCTCCTAAGCACCTTCCTGCTCGCATTGCTCCTAAGTCAATGCGCAGCCAAGAGCCCCAGCGGTATGACCTCTAAGCGCCCTATACTGAAGCGTCCTCCCATACAGCGTGTGGTGGGGAGCAAGGCTCAGACGGCTCACGAAGAATTGGTCGCTGACTTGATCGACACAGGCAAGGAACTACTAGGCAAGCCGTACGGCTATAGAGGTAATCTGCCCTGGCGAATGGACTGCTCGGGCTTCGTATCATACGTCTACTCACGATATGGCATCACGGTGCCACGTGGCTCTGCTACGCAGGCTGGATATGTCAAGAAGATCAAGAGGGAAGAGATACTGCCAGGAGACTTGCTCTTCTTCACGGGACGTAATCGTGGTAGCGGTCGTGTAGGACATGTGGCGATGGTCATTGACATTGTCGATGGCGACCCCGTCATGATGCACAGTACCAATAGTCGTGGTATCGTCATAGAGCGTCTCGGACGTAGCGCATACTTCTCTAGTCGCTATCTGAGCGCTGGGCGTGTGCCTGAGATGAATGATTTGATCGAGAAGGGTACGCTGATGGTGCCCGAGCCGAAGCTCTCGCCTATTGCGCCTAATAACAATAACAAGGTCAATCCTGTAGAGATAGACCGCGAGAACCTTCTACCAGAGATATCTGTAGGTGGTCCTATACAGTGGCACAGATAGGATCCCTATGAGAGACTGGGCGATGCGGTCTCGCGCTCATTGATATCTATCGCAATATGAATCAATATCTAATCGTCGGGCTCGGTAATCCTACGGAGGAGTATCGTGGCACGAGACACAACATAGGCTTTCGTATGGTGAGTCACCTTGCTGACCAGCAGGGATGGACCTGGTCTACAGCTCGCCATGGGGAGATAGCCTCGGGACGCATTAAGAATGTCCAGCTGACGCTCCTCAAGCCATCCACTTATATGAACCTTAGTGGCACAGCTGTGCGCTACTGGATGAGGGAGTTGAAGGTTCCGATAGAAAACATCCTTATCTGTCTCGATGACTTGGCACTTCCCTTCGGCACGCTTCGTATGAAGCCTGGCGGTAGTGCAGGCGGACACAATGGTCTGAAGCATATCACCGAACTACTCGGCACGGATCGCTATCCACGACTACGCTTTGGTATAGGGCATGACTACCCGAGAGGTAAGCAGATAGAGTATGTCTTGGCGCAGTTTCCCGAGGGGGAGCTGGCGGACATGCCGCGGCTCCTAGAGCGTACCGATGAGATGATTCAGAGCTTCTGCCTAGTAGGTGTGGAGCGGACGATGAATAGCTTTAACTAGTCAAGCCATGAGCAGACCTGTACGGATCGACAGCTTCCTCTGGGCGGTGCGTCTCTTCAAGACGCGCTCCATAGCGCAGGATGCCTGTCGGAAGGGTAGGGTGGCGATCAATGATGTGACCGCCAAGCCCGCTAAGATGGTCATGATGGGCGACATCATATCGGTGCGCAAGCCTCCAGTGACGCTATCCTTTAAGGTGCTACAGACCACAGCCAACCGTATGGGTGCCAAACTCGTCCCCGAGTATATCCTTAATGTGACGCCACCTGAGCAATATGAGCTACTGGAGCTCAAGCGCATGTCGGGTTATGTGGATCGTGCCCAAGGGCTTGGCAGACCAACCAAGCGTGAGCGACGTGATCTAGAGCAATTTCTTCAGGCGCCTGTCGTCGAGACAGCACCCCTAGAGGATTGGAGCGAGGAGCCTCTCGACTATGATGAGTCTCTCGACTATGATGAGGAGCAAGACAATCCCTCGTCAGATCTCCTCGACTGGGACAACTGGTAAGCACCTTAGGACAAGATGCAGCACACGCCTCGCATACTGATCATCCACAGAGCGCTGGCTCCCTATCGGATAGACCTCTTCTCTCACCTGACGAAGCGGTATGACACCGAGCTATACTTGGAGTATGGTCAGCCGTTGGAGCAAGACTTCAACCTCTCACTGCAAGGCGGGCGCATACAGTTTGACTATAAGCTATTAGCCCCTGGGAGTCGTCTCCTACCCAATCTGCGCCCCGAGCTACTACGCATCTTGCGCAAGCCGTATGATCTGATCCTCTGTAGCGAGTTCAATCTCCTGACAGGGATGCTCTACCTACTGCGTGGACGCTCCGCACGTCCCCTACCACGGCTGGTCTCTATGTGCGATGACAACTTGATCATGGCTGAGGATACGTTGCGGGGTTCATCTTTCTCGCCAAAGCGATGGATGCTAGATCGCATTGATGGGGTGATACTCTGCAATGAGCAGGCGAAAGATCTGTACCGAGATAGGTGCCGTGGGGAGCTATCGAAGTGGCACTACCTGCCGATCGTCCAAGATGAGCAATACTTGCAGCGACAGGTGGCTCTAGCGCAGGCAGAGACCGCAGCACTGCGCTCTCGCTACGCTATCCCTGACGGGCGGGCGGTGATCCTCTATGTGGGGCGGCTTGACAAGGTGAAGAACTTGCCACGCCTCCTAGAGGCTTTTAGATTAGTTATTGACGAAGGTCTAGACCTTCAACTCCTGATGGTGGGCGATGGACCGCTGGATGCGGAGCTACGCCAACAAGCTACGATGCTCAAGCTAGAGGAGCGTGTCACATTTGCCGGCAAGCAGCAGGGGAGTGACCTCTATGCGCACTACGGCCTCGGGGATGCGCTGGTACTGCCTAGTACGTACGAACCTTTTGGTGCGACGGTCGCCGAGGCGCTCGCTCTTGGCATGCCCGTAGCGGTGAGCAAGGTGGCTGGCTCCTGCACACTCATTCGTTCTGAGCGGGAGGGGTACCAGCTGAACCCACTAGATACGGAGGATATAGCACGAGCTTTGCGGCATCTCTATAAATTGATAGGGGAGCGGCGTGATGGAGTCACGAGGCATTCGCTACTGCCCTACACTTTCGACCAATACATGTCGCAGCTAGACGACTATCTAGACCGTTTGATCGCTGAGCGCTATAAGTAAGTAGATGATACAACGCTATAGAAGTTCGCTCCCCGCGCCACTGGCACTCCTTACGATGGTAGTCGTCTGGCTGCTCTGTGCCGTCATACAGTGGTACTTGCTCGCTCCAGAGCTTGATAGTACAGCACTGCTCGTGGGCTTTGTCTCTCACTCCCTGGCGCTCGTAGCTACGCTCGGACTGTCAGACCGCATAGCCATACAGCTTCTCCTCATCACGCCTCGTCAGCGAGCGCTCTTACTGCTCCTGCAGACGATGCTCTTGGTGCCACTCACCGCATTCTTTACGCTCAGCTGGTCCGTCTGGGCGCTTCCCGCACTGCTCATATCGCTATACCTGCAGATGCTCTGCTACAGTCGTCCTGACCGGCTTCAGACGCTCACCCTCGCAGGGCTTATGATGGGCATAGCCGTCCTGCTCTATCCTCCATTACTTCTGATCGTACCGCTGAGCTTGTCGCTCCTCGCCTTGATGAAAGTGCGTCGCCTGCGCGCTTACCTCGCCTATCTCTGTGGCTTCATAGCGATCCTTTGGCTCGTACTGCCTACACTCTATCTCTGGCAAGGTGCTACGCCACTGCTAAACCTCTACGCACAGCTACAGATCGGCGTAGATACGCTTCTAAGCCCCGCTACGCCCTTCGAGTGGATAGGGTGGGGTGTCATAACCCTGCTGCTTATTATAGCGCGTATCGGGCTGGAAAGCATTCGTGGAGGCAGTCACGTCGTCACCTGGTACCGACAAAGAGCGCTACTCCTGATGACGACCCTCGTCCTCCTGCTGGCACTGGTACAGACAGAGACGATGCGCTCCACGCTCCTCCTCGCCGTGCCGCTGGTCATCATACCGATCACTCCCTGGGCGGGTCAGCTCTCTCGCTATGCGTGGCGCTACCTGCTTCCGCTCCTAGTCCTCCTCGTCACGACGCTGCAACTCCTCCTCGCTGGTCTCGTCGTCCTCTAGGATAATAAGCGCATACAAAAGGAGGCTGTCCGAAAAAGTTTGACCTTTAGGTCTCAATTCTACGGTTTAGCCCCTTGATAAGCCCTTTCTGACTTTTATCGGACAGCAATATTATCGGATAGCAATAATGTCTCCAGAAGAGATTGAGGGATAAAAGAGCGGACTCAACCACTACGATGGAGTGATTGAGTCCGCTCTGTATGAGGTTTCTGTCCTTAGCTAGACAGAGATACCTCGTAGCTCCTTGGGCGGGAGTCGGTTACTTAGTGCGATTGATGATTACCTTCTTACCGCCGATGATGTAGATACCTTCAGGTAGCTCGTTAGCTGGGGTAAAGAGGCGGATACCCTCGAGTGTGTATACTGTATCATCCGTGCTGTCGGGACGTAAGACGAGATCCGTAGCTACTTGTTGCTCTGTAATCTCCGCCTTACTGTCTGTGATACGCCAGCCCTTAGCCTTAGCCGCCTTGAGATGCTCGGCGGTTATTTCGTTCGTCTCGCCTGCACCCTTGTAGGTGTTGAAGAGACGTAGCTCACCTTTGTTCGTTTCAGCAGAGCGGTCGGGCAGTTGAGCGATTAGTTGCGACAGGAGGTCTGCTTTCACTTCATTGTTGCTGCAGTCCAGCATAGAGAGACGAGGGGTCTTTAGGACAGGAGCCGTCACCTTATTCCTAGGATAGGCGAGAGACTCAAGCTTGTCGTAATCTGCCGTAGTCTCAATCTTCGTCCACTCGCCATCGGGGATGCTTAGGGAGGAGACATCGCCTGAGAGGGTGACAGTCTGTGCCGTGAGGGTGAACTTGCTACCCGTATTGGCTGGAGTAATCTCAGCAACGGATAGTCCCGTCACTTTGACTGGACGACCATCGACTAGCTTTGCGTCTATCGTCACTTCGCTACCTACTGCTTTGTCCGTGACGAGGGTTATGACATTGACCTTGGGCATGATCTCAGACTCCTTGCCTTCGTTATCACGTTGCATTACTTTCCAGTTGAGTGCATTGGCAGCAGCGATGTCTGCCGAGCTGTATGTGGGCGTGGGGTCGCCCTCAGCCGTAGAGGCAAAGGTGATAACTCCGGGGGTCTCTTCTTTCGTACGATCGGGCAGGTGTGACAAGGTAAAAGCGGAGCCCTCCTTGTCAAATGAGTTGTGGATACAAGCTACCTTTTCGAGCTTTTCGAAAGTAGAGAGATCCAGCTTGGTCAGCTTATTACCTGAGATAACTAGCGACCGAAGCTCTTTGTTGTCCTTTGACTCAAAAGCGGTGATCTGCTGATCTGCAAGAACGAGACTCAGCACATTACCCACGAGCGTTATATCCTGTGCCGTGACGATGGCATTCTTGTCTGACGTACTCTCACTCGTAGCCAGTAGCTTGAGTCCACGTACACTTATAGGTTTAGAGGGATTTGTGACGATAAAGAAGCCCTCTCCGACCTTCTTGTCCGTGGTAAAGGTTATCTGATCGTAAGAAGTACCAGTGGGCTTGAGTTCTTCGAGAGTCCCATTCGAAAGACGACGATAGACGACCCAGCCACGGCTCTTGGCGAGGAAGAGGTCTGTATCGCTGTAGCTGTTCTTTTGAGCTTCAGTAGAGGCTTGGTCTACGAAGTAGATTTTGCCTGGTTCCTGCGCTGAGGTGCGGTCTGGCAGTGTAGACATCAGTCGTGTAGTTGCCTCACCTCGTATGCCATTGCCGTAGCACTCTACGAGACTCAAGGACGAGCACTCCGACAGGCCCAGCTCCTTGACGCTACCTTTAATGCAGACTAAGTGTGTTAGGCTACGATTCTTGCCTAGATTGATGCTGGTGATGTTCTTCTGCCACTCCACCTTGAAAAGCTTGACATTGCCTCCGATGATGACCGACTTCTGCTTTACGGTATAAGGGACGAAGTTATTTCCGCTTTCGATGACAGGATTTCCTGCTATGTTTGAGATGAGCGGGATATTTTCACTCTCTCCGAGGATGCAGAGACTCAGCGTCTCACTTACCGCAGGGTCAACTCCGAGAGCAATCTCATCTGGATAAAGCTCCAGAACATCGTGCCCTACAGTTGTATTAACGTGCCACCCCTTAGCATTGGCATCTCGGATGTCTTGAATAGTCCAGTAAGCATGGGTTGCCTTCTGGTCTGCACGATAGAAGTTGAGCTTCCCCTCCTTTACCTTGGGGAGTGACCCTATAAACTGAGTTAGATATGTATCCTTAAGTCCTGTACCAGGGATGGATATATACTTCAGCTTATTACACCCTGAGAGGTCGAGGCTTGTGAGCGAAGGGTTATTAACGCAATGCAGCTCCTCTAGAGTCGCATGGTTAGTCGCAGAGAGGCTGGTTATCTTTTGGTCGTTGTGTATAGCAAGGCGCGAGAGCTGCCCCTTGATAGTGACAGTCTGATCTGTGAGCTTGACCGGCGATAAGCTGTACACAAATGGAGCGCTCGCAGGGACACTCTCAAGGCCCTTGATCTCGAGCTGACCCTGGTACTGAAGGTTTATTTGGATGGTTTCACCAACCGCCTTACTTGTCGTAAAGGTCAGCACATCATTCGTTGCAGTCTGAGCCACACTACCTAGCGGAATCAGTGCAAGGAGCAGGCTGTAGAGGAATAATAGATTTCGTTTCATAAAAGTCTTGTTAGTTTGGTTGTCTCATCGCACAATAATATGTGCAAGCCCGCAAAGTTAATAAGTTTCTCAAAAATATCCCTCCTCTCTAGGTAACGAATTCAGGCTGGGGGCTATCCCTTCTGACAAAGGGCTACTTGTGAGATTTGCGGAGTCTAGGATCCGTTGAAGTGTTTGCAGGCTACAGACTAATGTTAGTCTGTAGCCTGCGATAGTATCTTTGCCAGGTTCAGATGGTACAGAATCTTATTCACTCTAGCGGTATAAGCGCATACAAAAGGAGGCTGTCAACTAATGTGACAGCCTCCTCTCGTTCTTGTTGTCTAACTTCTATTTAACCGTCAAAGCGTTGCGCTCATTGAGCCTTGCTCGTGCGTAGCTCTTTCCAAAGATCTATGACGAGTAGGGCAGCGATGACGCAGACGAATGGTAGTATGGCTGCCTGTGCCCACGTGAAGTGGGGTAGGAGGTCTGTGCAGAGGTGACAGATATTGAGCAGTAGGGTGAGACAAGCGAGTACGAAACTGACGATAGTGCTCCAGCGTCGCTTGCCGTAGCAGCTGCAGAGCAGTCCGACGAGTGGTACTAAGTAGAGTGCCCATCCCGTGAAGGTTGTCATGGCTGGGAGCATCTCTGTGGTCATCTCTTCCGTTGCTACGCTGAGACCAGCAAAGAGTGGCATTAGTTCACAGAGCGTGTGGAAGATGTATCCCATCGGAATGAAAGCCCATAGGAGGGCGGTGCGAGTTTGTCTATTCATAGTTTGTTTAGAGCTTTATGATTTTATAGATGCCAGCAGGTGTAGTCACTACGGGCTTGTTGCTGCCCTGCCCTGTAGCTGGGTCGTAGCTGTAGAAGCCCAGACCGTCTTTAGCGTGTATGCCGAAGTAGATCTTGCCGTTGTAGGCGATGGTAGCATTAGCACTCCAGCCACTAGATCCGGGCAGTGGGAGTATCTTGCCCTTGCCACTCTTGAGGTCTAGCTCGTAGGGGACGAAGTCTTTGTTTTTGGTAAAAGTCTTGTCGTTGGGATCGACAACGAGCGAAGGCTTCTCCAGGAAGAAGTAGACCTTGCCCTTGTAGTAGGTCATCGTCATACCAAAAGAGGTGGGCTCTGCGCCATCAGCTTTGGTCACGGAGACGTAGTACTCCTTGTCAAAGTCGGTCTCGCCCTTTTTGATCCTTAAGATACCCTCAGGCTTGCCAAACATGGCACTGCGAGGTCCTGAATAGAAGTATATGTTACCTGCTTCGTCGAGAATGGCAGTGGTGTGTCCGACCATACCAAGGCTCTGTACGCGAGCGTCCTTGATGACCTTCTCGACCTTGTCCGTGGCGACATCAATGACCGCCACAGAGGCTGGCTCATCGTATAGCTCCATCATAGACTTTGTCTGATTGAGACAGAGGAAGAGCTTGCCATCTCGCACGATACCAGTCCCAGCATCGGGATCTTTGTCAGGAGCCTCAGCCTTGGGATCTGTAGCAGCATAGGGAGAGAGGTCTATCTCGCCCATCTCCTGCATGGTGGAGGGGTTAAAGATGATGAGCTGACCACGGCTAGCACAGGTCACGCCGTAAGCCTTCGTATCGCTGGCGAAGATAATCTCGATGACGTTGGGAGAGCCCTTGAAGGAGAGTGTGGCAACCTCCTTGAGCTTTCCCTCTCTCATCTGATACTTGCGTAGCGTCTGCTCGCCTCCCTGGCCATACATACTACCCGATATGGCGTAGATGTAGTTTCCGTACTTCTCTAGGAAGAGGTGACCTGAGGGGAGGGTCTGAGAATTGTCAAATGAGGTCTGCACGCCCTCTGCGAGGTCTGCTAGGGGCGTGAGCTGGAAGGCATTCTCCACCTGTGAGGCGTAGATAAACTTGGCTTCCTGCGTCTGCTGCGGAGTGTTTTCCTCCTTTTGACATGAGCTGAGTGTGACTAGCCCTCCTAAGAGGGCGGTCAGGATTAGTGAGCTAAGATGCTTCATCGTTCTATTATTTATTAGGTTTATAGTCATCTTGATTAGTTAGAATGTGACCTGGAGCTTGGCACGTAGCGAGCGTGTCGGGAGTGGGCACTGATACTCGGCCCATTGCTTGGTGTCAAAGAGGTTGTTGACCTCTAGAGCTAGGTGGTAATGCTGGAAGAGCGTGTACTGCACTCCCACGTTGAAGTTCCATCGGCGAGGTACCTGTAGTCGGCTCACCTTGCTCGCCTCCCACCCATAGCTAAAGGGTGCCGTGTACTCGCACGCTATAAAGCCCTCGCCATGATCATCGGAGAGGAGTAGCTGGTCGCCCTGTAGACGGATCTCCGCATTGCCAAAGAGGTAAGGCATGTTGGGTACACGATAGTTGTAGTGGAAGTTCTGACCGCCACCGATCGCTGTCCTCATCTTGTCACGTGCATCTTGATAGGTGATGTTGGAGCGAATGGTTAGCCAGGGGAAGAGGTTGGCATAGAGCTCCGCCTCTACGCCTGCTATGCGCACCTGACCGAAGTTTGTGTACTTCATGATAAGGCTCTCCATGACTAGCTTGATCATATCCCTCACATTCATATAGTATCCGTTGAGGTCAATGCGGCAGTTGGGGTAGTCGTCAGGGTTGCAGAGCCAGTTGATGCCTAGGTTGAAGTTAAGGCTTCGCTCAGGGGCTAGCTTGGCAGAAGGGTAGATGAGTACGCCGTCACCGATGATCTCCTCGGCACGAGGGGTACGCATGGTGTATTGCGTAGAGCCTTTGAGCGTAAGATTGGGGAGAGCCTTGATAGAGATAGCCTCGCTACCGCCCCATACGGAGCGTGAGCTGGTGAGTGGAGCGTCATCCTGCTCGTAGATGGTGAAGCCTAGTGGAGGTACCGAGGAGTAGAAGTAGACATGCTTCACACCCAGTTCATTGGTAATGCGCTCGTCCCACAGCTTCCACTCATGTGTCAGACCAGTGATAAGCGAGTGGATCTGCCCAGGATAGCCACCCACAGCGAGCTTGGTATACTTACTGGCAAGCTCATCGTGTGGATCACGACGTGCGAAGCGGTAAGAGATGTTGCCTAGGAGGCGATGAGTAGGGGACAGCTGGTAGCGCAGGTTTAGCTGCTCCTGTATGTTGATGAGCTGGTCGTGTGAGTCATTGGGCATGCCACCTATCTCGCCTTGACCAGAGCCACTGGGGAAGGTGCGCCCAGCGAAGTCGTAGCAGTAGTGCGAGGTGTCCACGTGGTTCAGCAACTGGTACGCGACGATACTTGTCGAGCTTAGATAGAGCTTGCCGTCTAGTATGCTCTTTGCGACTGATAGCGCACCCTGTAGACTCGTCGTGTGGGTGTGGGCATGCTGGATGTTGTTTTGCAGATTGAGGACACCTCCCTGTATCTCCTGATAGGTGCGATCAGCACCTAGCGAGAGCGACAGATGGTCTATCCACGGCTTGTGCAGGGACAGGGACAGAGAGCCTCCATAGCTCGCATAGGTGTCATGATCTCGCCGTACCACCAGTCCTTGCTCAAAGGGGGAGTCAAAGGTATAGTCATTGTCCGTGTAAAGCCCTTGGAGAGCAAGGGAAAGGTTCAGTCCGAGAGCGGGCAAGTACTTATTGGTGCGCAAGCTCCCCTTGTGCGTATGGAAGGAGCCTACCTCATAGGAGGCGGTCAGATGGTCTTGTTGCTCCTCGTGACGCAAGATTATATTGATTGCTCCGCCTAGACCCTCGCCACCGAGCCACGAGGGGATGATACCCTTGTACACCTCTACATGATCTATCTGGTCTACAGCAAAGGCGTCAAGACTAGTTTGATCAGAGCTCCCGATAGGTACCCCATTGACAAAGATAGCAATGCGCTTGCCGTCTAGCCCCTGTATGATCATACGGGAAGTGCTCCCGATGCCACCCGTGCTGGTTACCTTGACCCCCATAGAGCGATTGAGGACTTCGTTGAGCGAAGAGACCGTACCGTGCAGCTCTCGTGTGTCGATGACGGTGATGGACGAAGGGATCTCACGCAGTCGCTGTGCCTGCCCCTTACCATGAACGAAGACTGTGCCTAGCTCCGCCGTAGAGCTTGAGAGGAGGATACGCTGAGGAGCTTGGCTCGCCCGCTTGCTACTATAGCGGAGGGTGTAGTCTTTGTAGCCTACATAGCTTACCTTGATATGATACTCCCCCTTAGTTGGTAGAGACAAGGTGAAGGCACCGTCAGCATCCGTAGCTACGCCTTGATGTAGCTCCTCAACCCATAGTGAGGCGCCGATGAGTGGCTCCTGTGAGGTAGCGTCTAGCACCACGCCGCTGTAGGTGCGTCGCCCAGGATTGCTCTGAGCGACGAGCGTGCAGACGGTCGATGACAGTGCGACTAATATGAGGCTATATACCGTGCGACCCAGCCAAGAGCTATGATGCGAATAGGTACTCATGCGTGTCTTAAACAAAACTTTATATACACGCAAAAGTACTAGCTATTCTCCTCTTTACCAATACCTAATGATGGGTGATTGCTGTGGTTTGTTCGTTCTTACAAAGGGCTACTTGTGAGATTTGCGGAGTCTAGGATCCGTTGAAGTGTTTGCAGGCTACAGACTAATGTTGGGAGCTCTAGAGTGCTGAGCTCAACATGAGTCTGTAGCCTGCGATAGTATCTTTGCCTGGTCTATGAACGAGACCTTTTTTGACCCTGATTGGGTAGCGGATTGCGAGCAGAGATGCGTCAGAACTCGCTGGTGAAGTGGAAGCGGATGTGCGGGAAGTCTTGCTGTGCCATCTGCAGGATGTAACTGCTCTCCGCTAGGTAAACGTCTCGACCTGCGCTATCTAGAGCCATATACTGAGCTTTGCGACGCTTGAAGTTGGCAAGCTCCTCGGCATCGTCGCTCTCGATCCAGCACGCTTTGTAGAGGTGCAGCGGCTCCCAGCGACACTCAGCGCCATACTCGTGGAGCAGTCGATACTGGATCACCTCAAACTGAAGTTGACCGACGGTACCGATGATGCGTCTGCCGTTGAACTGATTGACAAAGAGCTGTGCTACGCCTTCGCCCATCAGTTGGTCGGTACCCTTGATGAGCTGCTTCTGCTTCATCGGGTCGGCATTCTCGATATATTTGAAGTACTCAGGACTAAAGCTGGGTAGCCCCTTGAAGTGCAGCATTTCACCTGAAGTGAGGGTGTCGCCGATACGAAATAGACCCGTGTCGGGGAGTCCTACGATGTCGCCCGCATAGGCGTCGTCGATGACCTCTTTCTTATTGGCCATAAAGGCGGTAGGGGAGGAGAAGCGCACCTGCTTGTCGAGGCGTGTGTGACGGTAGTAAGCGTTGCGCTCAAAGCGTCCTGAGCAGACCTTGACAAAGGCGATACAGCTGCGGTGGTTGGGATCCATATTGGCGTGGATCTTGAAGACGAAGCCGGTGAAGTTCTCTTCGTAAGGACTTACCTCTCTCTCCTCGGCCTGTACGGGCTGGGGAGAGGGTGCGATACGTACGAAGGTGTCTAGTAGCTCGCGCACACCAAAGGTATTGAGCGCTGAGCCGAAGAAGACGGGTGCTTGCTCGCCAGCGAGGTAAGCGTCGTGGTCAAACTTGGGGTAGACGCCCTCGACCATCTCGACCTCCTCGGCGAGGCACTCGGCAGCGGCAGCTCCGATATGCTGGACGAGGTCGGGCGAGTCGAGGCTCTCGATGTGGTGGATGTCCTCGACGACATGCTGCTTATTGGGCGTAAAGAGGTTGAGCTCGTGGTCGAAGATGTTGTACACGCCCTTGAAGCGGTCGCCCATGCCTATAGGCCAAACCATCGGTGTGGTTACGATGCCGAGCTCTTGCTCAACTTCATCGAGGAGGTCGAAGGGGTCTAGTCCCTCACGGTCTAGCTTGTTGATGAAGACGATGACGGGCGTGTGGCGCATACGACACACCTCCATGAGGCGACGGGTCTGCTGCTCGACGCCCTTGGCATGGTCGATGACGATGATGACGCTATCCACGGCGGTGAGCGTGCGGTAGGTATCTTCGGCGAAGTCTTGGTGACCAGGAGTGTCGAGGATGTTGACTTTGTAGTCCTTATAGTTGAAGCCCATGACGCTGGTTGCCACGGAGATACCACGCTGACGCTCTATCTCCATGAAGTCACTGGTGGCGCTCTTCTTGATCTTGTTACTCTTGACGGCTCCAGCTACGTGGATGGCGCCTCCGTAGAGGAGTAGCTTCTCGGTGAGGGTTGTTTTACCAGCATCAGGGTGCGCTATGACGGCAAAGGTGCGACGACTGCTTATTTCTTTTTCTAAAGGGGTGGACATCGTAGGATGATTAGCTATTGTACTTGTAAACGAGCTGACGGATGACCTCGACAACCTCTAAGGTGCGGGCGCCTGTCAGCGTGCTATCGTTGGGCAGGTAGAGCATATCGGGCGCCATGCTCTGAGCTACGCCGCTGACTACACTGCTGTAGGACTGAAGTGCGGGAAGCTCGCTGAGACTCTCGAGTGGCGGTAGGAGCGGGACGAACTGCTTCTCCTGCAGAGCTCTCCCGAGCTCGTGGTGAGAGAAGTGGAGCATCGTGGGCTCGATGTGTATCGGCTGACTACTATAATTAGGACGATAGCGGTGCGGTGCGTCTTCTGGCCAGCTTAGGTAGCGGAGTCCGAAGGCTTGCGTGAGATACTTGCGGTAGAGCTTAGCCATAAGGCGCTTTTTATCTATGGCCTCTTTAAGTTGTGCTAGCTGAGGCAGCAAGACAGCTGCCTGCAGAGGGGCTAGCGGATAGGGGCGTAGCCAGGCTTCGATAGAGAGCTTCTCCTGAGCACTCCAACTGTGATAAGGTGCGGTGATGGAGAGGCTACGATTCTCCGACCAAGTGAGAGCGCCTGCCATGCCGGCCTGTATGATCTCGCCTGTGGAGAAGGAGAAGAAGGAGAGTTGTCCCCACGTGCCACAGGCTCGCTCGTCGATGAAACTCCCAAGAGCCTGCGAGCAGTCCTCGATGATGGTCATATTGTACCGTTGCGCCACTTCGCAGAGGATCTCCATATTGGCGGGGATGCCGTGAGCGTGCGCCACGATGATGGTGCGGGGTAGGGGAGTACCCGCATTGACCATACGCTCGAGATGCTTACCGAGGAGGAGCGGATCGATCGCCATATTGAAGGAGGTGACCTCCACAAAGATCGGACGCAACCGCATCGCGAGCAAACAGTCGACGTACTCCTTGCGCCAGTAAGCTGGCACGAAAAGAGACTCACCCTCTCGCAACTGCAACATGCGCAGTGCGGCGGTAAGTGCTACTTGTGGCGAAGAGGTCAGATGGATCGTGCGCTCGACTCCCAACAAACGGCGCAATGCTTGCTCAAATCCCGTACAAAGTCCCGAGTCGGTCAGAAAATCGTCAGGAATTTGCGCTTTAATGGCCTCTTGTGAGGGGTAAACGCCTTGATAGTTAAGTTGTTCTGTCGATATTGGAGGCATCTTCTGTAGTTTCTCGTTTTGGCTAGTTTCGGGCTCTTCGGCTCTTTTGTCTCTCTCTTGGGCTGTGCGGTGAGGAGATTTGGCAAAAAAGCTATGCCCCTCTCCACTTTTCATCCGTGTGGCGGGGCATAGCTTTTTAATTTGTCTCTTATCCCTCGATCGCCTTGAGGAGATTCTTGCCAAGACTGCTAGCACCTAGACGGAAGAGCTCAGGGGTGAGCCACTCCTCGCCAAGGATCTCCTTGACGATGCAGTAATACTTGACCACGTCCTCTGGCGTGCGGACACCACCGCTCGCCTTGAAGCCACGACGCTCACCGTGGAGCTCGCAGTACTTGCGTAGCGTCTGACACATAACATAAGCGGCCTCCAGTGAAGCGCCTGGGTACTCCTTGCCTGTGGAGGTCTTGATGAAGTCGGCGCCTGAGTAGAGCGACAGGATCGATGCGATCTGTATCTGACGTGGGTCAGCGAGCAGACCGGACTCGATGATTACCTTGAGGTGCGCCCCACGAGCTGCGTCCTTGAGCTCCTCGATCTCGGTGCAGACTCCGTCGTAGTCCTCTGAGAGGAAGCGGTTTAGGTTGAGAACAATGTCTACTTCGTTGGCTCCTTCGGCGACAGCCATAGAGACCTCAGCGACTTTGATCTCTGGGAAGGTCTGACTGGCAGGAAAGCCTGCAGCTACCGAAGCGATGCGTACATCGGGACAGGTGAGCGTAGCCTTGACTGTAGGAACCAAAGCGGGATAAACGCAGATGGCGGCTACGTTGGGGATGTCGGGGTGGTTGGTCTCGAAGTCGTTAACGCCAGCGACCATCTTGGTGACGCTCTCGTCGGTATCACCTCCCATCAGCGTGGTTAGGTCGATACAGCTGTAAAGTAGCTTGAGGACTTCTGGTGTGTAGCACTCCTTATAGTGCTTGTCGATGATTGCTTGTACCTTGGCGGTTACATCGCCCTCGATAGGTTCGTAGAGCGAGATTGCTTTATGATATTTGTCTATCTGATGCATCAGTTTCTATTGTTTGATTGTTTATTATTCTATTGTGTCTATGGGGTGAGCGGTCAGCTTGCTGTTGTTTAAATGGCGAGTTGCGTCGCGTTTTGTCTTCTTCTGGAGGTTCTTCTCAAGCGCCTCTTGGAGGTTAACCCCGCATTGGTTGGCAATGCAGGTGAGTACCCAGAGAAGGTCCGCCAGCTCGTCCGCAAGGTCGAGATGATCGGACGCTTTGGCGCTCTGCTCGCCATAGAGCCGTGCCATAACACGAGCCACCTCGCCCGTCTCCTCAGTGAGGATCGCCATATTGGTCAGCGGGTCAAAGTAGCGTACGCCGTAGGTACGTATCCACTCATCGACCAACCGCTGTAGCTCGTCTAGCGTTGTCTGCTTTGCCTTGTTAGTAGCTTCCATTAGAGCGTATCGGTGTCTAGGATGATGGTCACAGGTCCGTCGTTATGTATCTCTACCTGCATATCGGCTCCAAATTTACCAGTTTTAATTGAATCTGCGCCCATGAGAAGGCGCATCTTAGCGACAAACTGCTCGTATAGTGGCTCCGAAACCTCACCTTTGGCAGCCTCGATGTAGCTCGGACGGTTACCTTTGCGACAGTTTGCCATGAGCGTAAACTGACTTACGACGAGCGCTTCGCCACCAATATCCAGCAACGAACGGTTCATCACGCCATCCTCGTCGTCGAAGATGCGTAGCTTGCACACCTTCTGGCAGAGCTTCTCGATCTGCTCGGAGCCATCCTCGTAACCGATGCCGAGGAGTAGGACGATGCCCTGCTGAATGCTCCCAACGCAGTCGCCGTCGATCGACACAGAGGCGTGGGTTACTCGCTGTAAAAGTGCTTTCATACTGTTTCTTCTCTAGGTTGTTTCTATGTTTTCGTCAGGATGTAGGTGATTGTATAGCTTGCTTCCCTTGCTAGCTCCGAGAGTCTCGATCAGTTCGGCACGGCTAGCCTTGACGACCCGCTGGGGCGTCTTGAAGGCTCGCATCAAAGTCTCCTTACTACGTGCGCCAATGCCTGGAATCTCGTCCAGGATGCTCTTCGTTTGCTGCTTCGAGCGACTGTCTCTGTGGAAAGTGATGCCAAAGCGGTGCGCTTCGTCACGTATATGACAGACCACCTTGAGCGTTTCCGACCGACGATCCAAGACCAACGGCTCCGATTCGCCTGGACGATAGAGCTCTTCGAAGCGCTCCGCAAGACCGAAGACGCATACCTTGTCGTAGATGTCCAGCTCTTTGAGCGTATCGCAGGCAACATGCAGTTGACCCTTGCCACCATCTATGATGATCAGGTCGGGGAGCGATTGTCCCTCGTCCAGCATACGCCGATAGCGCCGGTAGATGATCTCACGCATCGTCCGATAGTCGTCAGCGCCGACCACTGTTTTCACATGAAACTTACGATACTCGCTCTTCGCCGGCTTTCCATTCTTAAAGACCACGCACGCAGCCACAGGGTTCGTGCCCTGAATGTTTGAATTGTCAAAGCACTCCATATGGCGGGGTAGGCGATCGATGCCGAGATCCTTCTTCATCGTGGTGAGGAGGCGCGTGGCTCGTTGCTCGGGGTTGAGCTTCTCCTGACGCTTGTAGCAGTCCCAGCGATAACCTGAGACATTGACCTGAGCCAGGTCGAGGAGATGCTTCTTTTCGCCCCGCTGTGGCACCGTGATCCGATAGCTGTCGCTCTCCCATTCGCCAGGCTCTGCGAGGATCACCTCACGAGCCGTGCTGCCGAAGCGTTGCCTCAGCTCCTCGATCAGGTAGGCGAGCAGGTCGCTCCGAGAGGAGTCGACCGTCTTCTTGAAGGTCAAGTTGTGCGCCAGAACAACCGCCCCGTGGCGCACCTGCATCATACAGACGAACCCGTTGACGTCGTCCTCATCGTAAGCAAAGACATCTGCCTCGCGAATGTTTGGTGCGACGACATGCTTACCCGAATAGCGACGTAGCACCTCAATGTTCTGACGGTGCTGCTCAGCTCGCTCGAACTCCAGACGCTCGCTCATGCGATTCATCTCCTCCACCTCTTCCTCTATGAGGATGCTGATCTCCCCCTTGAGGATGCGGCGTGCCAGTTGCACCGAATGGTCGTATTCCTCCGCCGATACGAAGCCTTGGCACGGGCCACCGCACTTTTTAATGTGGTATTGCAGGCAAAGGTCCACCCGCCGCTCCCGAACCACCTCAGGGGTCAAAGCATAGCGACACGAACGTAGCTGAAGGACCCGATGAATTAGATCAATCACCGTGCGAGCCATCGCCACGTTGGGGTAGGGGCCGAAGTAATCCCCCTTGCCCACCTCTTTTCTCGTGGCAAAGATACGGGGAAACGGCTCGTCCGTGATGACAATACGAGGGTAGGACTTGTCGTCCTTGAGTAGTATGTTGTACTTCGGCAGATGGGTCTTGATCAAGTTATTCTCCAAAACCAAAGCTTCTGCTTCGGTATTGACCACGAAGTACTCTAGCTGGCGAATTTCGCTGACCAGTCTCGTCGTCTTCGGGTTCTTTGGCGAATTGTTGAAGTACGAAGAGACACGATTACGTAGGTTCTTCGCTTTGCCTACGTAAATAATCGTCCCGTTTTTGTTGCGGTACTGGTAGCATCCTGGCTCTTGCGGGATGGTTGGGAGGATAGCTTTGATTTCGTCTTGGTTCATTTCGGCTGTTTCACGTGAAACGGACGCTTATCGTCCCAGTAAGACGAGGAGTATGTTGATGTCGCTCGGAGAGATGCCAGGGATGCGGGCCGCCTGAGCGATGGTGGCGGGGTGGATGCGGGAGAGCTTCTCGCGAGCCTCTATGGGGAGTGCAGAGATCTGCTGATAGTCTAGCTTGTTGCCCAGCGTTAGCGACTCGAGACGGTGAAGCTTCTGAGCGGCTTGCTCCTCTCGCTCGATGTAGCCTCGATACTTGATGGCGGTTTCGGTGCGGGTCAGGACCTCTGTGTCGTCGCCAATGATACTTGCCACCTGCGTGGCAAAATCGTCTAGATGGGCGGTCAAGTCCCTGAGCGAAACGTGCGGACGAAGGAGTAGGGTAGTGAGCTTGGTGCCAAAGTCCAATGGTTTCTCGCCTAGACTGCTAAGGTAGCCGTTAACCGACTCTGGCTTAACGGAGTAGTTAGCGCAGAGCTGTTCCAGTTCAGCCATCCGTTGCTTGATCTGCTCGAGGCGACGTAGTCGCTCTGCGGTCGCTAGTCCCAGCCGCTCCGCATAGGGTGTCAGGCGCAGGTCGGCATTGTCTTGACGCAGGAGTATACGGTACTCAGCACGTGAGGTGAACATGCGATACGGTTCGTCAACCCCCTTGGTTACGAGATCGTCAATGAGGACGCCTATGTAGGCTTCGTCTCGTCTTAGGATGAGCGGAGCCTTTTTTTGTAGAGCTAGGGCTGCATTGATGCCTGCGAGGAGGCCTTGGCCAGCCGCCTCTTCGTAGCCCGTGGTTCCGTTGACCTGTCCTGCTAAGTATAGGCCAGAGACTACCTTGCTCTCCAGTGTATGGTGCAGGTCGCGAGGGTCAAAGAAGTCGTACTCGATCGCATAGCCCGGGCGGTAAAGCTGCACATGTCGCAGTGCGGGGATCGTCTGTAAAGCTCTGATTTGCGTGTCAATAGGGAGCGACGAACTAAAGCCATTGAGGTAGTACTCGTTCGTCTCCTCACCCTCGGGCTCGAGGAAGAGCTGATGGCGAGTGCGGTCGGCGAAGTTGACGATCTTAGTCTCTATGCTGGGGCAGTAGCGGGGTCCAATGCTCTGTATCTGACCATTGTAGAGTGGCGAGTCGCTGAGCGAAGCGCGGAGTATGTCGTGGCAAGCTTCGTTCGTATAGAGAATATAGCAGGAGCGCTGTCGTAGCGGTTCCCTTTGCATCGGGAGGAAGCTAAAGTGTCCCGTCTCCTCATCGCCTGGCTGCTCCTCTACGAGCGACCAATCTACGGAGCGACCGTCGATACGGGCTGGTGTACCCGTCTTCATGCGGTCGGCATGATGTCCCGCCGCTACGAGACACTCCGTGAGACCGTGGCTAGCTGGCTCCGAGATGCGTCCGCCTGGGATCATCGTCCTGCCGAAGTGCATTAGCCCCCTGAGGAAAGTCCCAGCCGTTATGATCACCTTCGCAGCGGTGAAGGTCATGCCCAACTGCGTCACTACCAGATGTTTGCCGTCTGCTGCGCTAAACTTGATGTCTACGACGAAGTCTTGCCAAAGATCCAACCCGTCCGTCCTATCTAGCTGACCACGCCACAGCTCCATAAAGCGCATGCGGTCTAGCTGCGCTCGTGGGCTCCACATGGCAGGGCCCTTGCTTCGGTTGAGCATGCGCCACTGTATGGTAGCTGCGTCGGATAGTTGACCCGTATAGCCACCGAGTGCATCTATCTCTCTCACTATTTGTCCCTTGGCGATGCCACCCATGGCGGGATTGCAGCTCAGCTGCGCCACCTTGTTCATGTCTCCCGTGATGAGTAGCGTGGAGGCGCCCATGCGAGCCGTAGCGCACGCCGCCTCACAGCCAGCATGCCCTGCACCGATTACGATAATGTCAAAGTGAGTAGTCATTGTAGATACGTAGCCACGGCTGACGCACGTCAGCCTCATGCAAAGGTACGAATTTAGAGGTTAGACCTTAGAGGTTAGAGGTTAGAGATTAGAACGCGTACATTCCACCCGCCAATACGTTCCTCCCGAGGAAATTCGGAATCTTCAGGGAGCAAATTAAAATTCTCCACGGAGCCGGGAAATAAAAGTTCGGAAGAATGAAATGAAACTTCGGAAGAAGCAAATCAAAGTTCCGAAGAATTTTTTTGTTCCTCCGTGGAGAATCCCAAATTCCTCCGAAGAGATTTTCGATTTCCTCGAGGGTGTGGGCTGAGTGGCGGTGATCGGCTGTCAACGGCTGGCTGGTCGCAATTGGTTAGAGACTCTCTCTAACTCTAATCTCTAACCTCTATTTTCGTACCTTTGGGAGTAAATTGATATTGACACGACTATGTCTAGACCTATAGCTCTCATCACTGGCATCACGGGGCAGGACGGCTCTTACCTCGCTGAGCTACTTCTATCCAAGGGATACGAGGTGCACGGTACGTTGCGCCGAGCCTCTTACTTCAACACAGCTCGCATCGAGCACCTATACCTCGACGATTGGGTGCGTGACCAAGGGCAGCGACGCAAGATAGAGCTTCACTGGGCCGACATGACGGACAGTTCGTCACTTATTCGTATCATTCAGGAGGTGCGCCCTACGGAGATCTACAACTTAGCAGCTCAGAGCCATGTCAAGGTCTCCTTTGACGTGCCAGAGTACACGGGTGACGTGACCGCCATCGGTACGCTCAGACTACTTGAGGCGGTGCGCATCCTCGGCATGAGCCAGTCGGTACGCATCTACCAGGCCTCCACGAGTGAACTGTACGGTCATGTGGCGGAGACACCGCAAAATGAGTTGACCCCCTTCCGCCCCTGCTCGCCCTATGCCTGTGCTAAGCTCTACGCTTACTGGATCATTCGCAACTATCGGGAGAGCTACGGTATGTTTGCGGTCAACGGGATCCTCTTTAACCATGAGAGTGAGCGACGGGGCGAGAACTTCGTCACCCGCAAGATTACGATGGCGGCAGCACGCATCAAGCTGGGACTACAGGACAAGCTTTACCTAGGCAATCTCAATGCGCTCCGTGACTGGGGCTATGCGCCTGACTACGTCTACTGTATGTGGCTGATGCTGCAAAACGAAAAGCCCGAGGACTTCGTCATCGCTACGGGCGAGCAGCACTCGGTGCGGGAGTTTGCCACGCTCGCCTTTCACTATGTCGGCATCGACCTTGAGTGGAGAGGCGAAGGGCTTCACGAGGAAGGGGTAGACCGTGCCACGGGGCGTGTGCTGGTCGCTGTGGACGAGAGCTTCTTCCGTCCCGCTGAGGTGGAGACGCTTCTGGGCGATCCAACGAAGGCGCGTCAGCTCCTTGGCTGGAACCCACGGATGACACCTTTCGAGGAACTGGTCAAGCGTATGGTCGAGAGTGATCTAGAGCTATTTGCCCAAGAAGAGCGTAAGAAGCTATGAAACAATTGACACCTGAGAGCCGCGTCTATGTGGCTGGACATCGAGGCTTGGTGGGATCGGCGATACTCCGCCAATTACAAGCTCGGGGCTACCAACAGCTGATCACCCACACGCATCAAGAGCTAGACCTACTGGATGCGGTGGCGGTGGAGCAGTTCATGCGTGAGGAGCGACCCGACTACATATTCCTCGCAGCGGCGCATGTGGGCGGGATTATGGCAAACCAGACCTATCGTGCCGACTTTATCATGAACAATCTGGGAATCCAGCAAAACGTCCTCACCTCTGCGCTACGCAATGGGGTCGAGGGGTTGCTCTTCCTCGGCAGTAGTTGCATCTATCCTCGGCTTGCGCCTCAGCCGATGCGTGAAGATGCGTTGCTCACCTCGCCACTGGAGTACACCAACGAACCGTACGCTATCGCCAAGATAGCGGGAATGAAGATGTGCGAGAGTATGAATCTCCAGTACGGTACGAACTATCTCTCGGTCATGCCGACCAATCTATATGGTTATGGGGACAACTTTGACTTGGTCAACAGCCACGTCCTCCCAGCTATGATTCGTAAGCTACATCTAGCGGGAGCGTTGCTCCGTGGCGACCTAGCCGCACTACGACGGGATGTAGCGCAGCGTCCGTTGGCGGGCTTGACAGAGCAAAGTAGTCTGGAGGAGTTCACGGCAGAGCTAGCACGTTACGGCATCACGCCCACCAGTTTGCAGCTGTGGGGCACAGGGTCGGCACTGCGTGAGTTCATGTGGAGCGACGACTTGGCAGAGGCTTGCATAACCATTGCCGAGCGGGTCTCCTTTGCTGAGCTATATCCAGCTGGCGAGCAGGATATCCGCAACACGCATATCAACATTGGTTCTGGCGAAGAGGTCTCCATTCGCACGCTTGCCACGCTCGTCGCTGAGGCGACGCACTATGAGGGACGCATTGAGTGGGACAGCACAAAGCCCGATGGCACGCCTCGCAAGCTCCTCGACCTGACCCGTCTCACCTCCCTCGGCTACACCGCCACGACGCCCCTCGCCGTCGGCATCCCCCGTCTCTACGACTGGTACTGCCAGCAGTCTCTCTCAGGGAGTGAGTGTAGACGACCATTTTCGTGAAGTCACGAAAATGGTTCGTGAGCTAAGTAAAAAGTGTCCAACAATATAATTGCTCAATATGCTTGCTTCCTCATTTAAGATAGAGACCGAAACGAAGAAACTCCCCAAGTAATCCAATCACTCCAACAATAAGCTACGCATCTATGTCCGCAATACAGATACTTTGGGTCGATGATGAGATAGATCTCCTGAGACCGCACATCATATTCCTCGAGCAGCACGGCTATGAGGTCACCCCCTGCGTGAGTGGTGCCGATGCCCTCGATCTGCTACAAGAGCGGTCCTACGACTTAGTCTTCCTCGATGAGCAGATGCCAGGATTGTCGGGACTAGAGACGCTCGCTCGCATCGCACCGCTCTACCCCTACCTCCCCGTCGTCATGGTCACCAAGAGCGAGGAGGAGCACCTCATGAATGAAGCCATCAGCCGTCAGATAGCCGACTACCTCATCAAGCCTGTCAATCCGCACCAACTTCTCCTCTCGCTCAAGAAAGTACTGCACCGAGAGCAGATCGTTACCGAGGCCACACAGCAAAACTACATACAAGCCTTCCGGGAGCTATCTCTACGGATCAATAGCGCTGACACCATCGATGAGTGGATGTCCATTCATAAGGAGATCTCCAAGTGGGTCATGCAGGTGGACAACTACCTTCCCGACATGGCCGAGACGCTGCAGTCGCAGCGTGACGAGGCGAATAGACTCTTCGCCAAGTACATTACTAAGGAGTACGAAGGGTGGATACAAGATCCGAAGTGCGCTCCGCTGATGAGCCATACGCTGATGCGCGACAAAGTCTTCCCCCTGCTCGATCGTGGCGAGCATGTCTTCCTAATCCTCATCGACAACTTCCGCTGGGACCAGTGGCTTGCCGTGCAGGAGATGCTGAGCGGACTCTTCACCTTCGACGACGGCATGTACACCGCCATCCTGCCGACAGCCACGCAGTATGCACGCAATGCGATCTTCTCTGGGCTCATGCCCCTTGAGATTGCGAAAACCTTTCCCGAGCTGTGGGTTGATGAGGAGAGCGAAGAGGGCAAAAATCTCAACGAAGAGCCCATGATCGCAAGCCTCCTCAAACGTTATCGCAAGCCCTATAGCTTCGCCTACCGCAAGGTCTACGAGACCTCCTTCGGCGAGCGACTCCTCGGTCAGCTCAACGAGCTACAGGACAACCCGCTCAACGTCATCGTCCTCAACTTTGTTGATATGCTATCGCACGCTCGCACCGAGAGCAAGATGATCCGCGAGCTCGCCAGCAGTGAGGCCGCTTACCGCTCCCTAACACAGAGTTGGTTCCGCCACTCGACCACCTATCGGCTCTTCGAGCAGGTCGCTCAGATGGGCGCCAAGATCATCCTGACCACCGACCACGGTTCCGTCCGCGTGCGCAAGCCAGTTCAGATCATTGGCAATCGCAACACCTCTACCAATCTGCGCTACAAGCTGGGCCAAAGCCTCTCTTTCAATGCTAAAGAGGTCTACGCTCCTCGCAAACCTAAAGATATCGGTCTCCCCGTCAATCATCTGACAGACGGCTACGTCTTCTGCTACGAGCAGAACTTCTTCGCCTATCCCAACAACTATAACTACTACGTCAACTACTACCGTGACACGCTCCAGCACGGAGGCATCTCTATGGAGGAGATGCTCGTGCCCTGCATCACGCTCACGCCTCGCTAATACCACTAACTATATGCGTCTCACACTACAATCCCTTGCCGACCTCCCACGCATAGCCCAGGAGGTGCACACACGACTTGCCGACTACCCCGTTATCGCCCTACAGGGGGACCTAGGAGCGGGCAAGACGACACTTGTTCACGAGCTCTGCCGTCTCGATGGCGCCAGCGAAGAGGAGGTGGTCAATAGTCCCACCTTTGCCATTGTCAACGTCTACACGACACAGTCCGACGACACCATCTATCATATAGACTGCTACCGTCTGGAGAGCCTCGCAGATGCCGACCAGATAGGGCTAGCCGAGTATATCCGCTCAGGCGCTCGCTGCTATATCGAGTGGCCCGACGTCATTGCTCCGCTACTCCCCGAGGAGACCGCCGTCATCCACATTGAGGCGCAGTCCGACGGCTCCCGCCTCATCACCCTCCTCACCGAGTAAGCTCGCACTCACATCGGCTCGGCTCACTAGAGCTAGGGGAGGAAGCGCTGCAAAGGTACTACACACCCCACGGGAGCTCCTCCTCTACTGCTGTCAAAGGTCGCGAGCAAGCGTCAGTCACACCGCACCACCCCGAGGAGAGGTAAAGTTGTCAGCTCAAGACGGGTCTACACTTGCGTCCGCCCTTTTATCAGACGGATCAGTGTAGCGATGTCCATCTCTTCTTTGGCTTGCTCGCTTACTGGGTCGTCAACACCATACGCTGTGGACTCAAAGCGTATGGCGAGAACTGCTACTAGCGGGAGATAGTCCGACGTATGTCAACGCAGAAGTTGGTCACCACCGAGAGCGTCAATCCGCTGGGCAAAAAGGTCGAAATGCGACAATGTAGCAAGCCCTTGAAACAAGCCTCCGATATTTACCAAAAGCTAGGCTTACGAGAAGCACCCTTCAGGAAAATCAAAATCTGTAGGACACAAAGTCCATAACTTAAACGCTACAGCTCGCTACCAGCAACCATTACACGTTTTCTCCTATGAAACTTGGGCAAAATAAGCCAGTTCTGGCTTTTCTTTCTTCTGAACATCACAATAAGAATTAGCGGGTGGAATGTACGATGCATTATCTCTTTTTTTCTTGCCCACTTCAGATTCTTTGTGTACCTTTGAACCACAAGAAAAGATACTCCTCTTAGTCTTGGAACAAGACTCTAAATTTTAAATAGAAATTGGATCACAAGAGGGAGCTGAATGAAAACTAATTTAGAACCTAATTATATGAAACAGCAAGACAATGATGAATTCGATGATTATATGGACGAAGACTCCATAGATATCAATAGTGATGAAGCTCAGGCCATCCTTGCGTCTATGTTCCCGAATGACGATGATGGTATGGACTATAGTAATTATCTTGAAGGTTTTGGTGATGACTAAAATAACGATGTCATAATTCTGCCTTCAAAGCTTACGGGTGTTAAAAGTGGAAGAGTGTATTCATCCTTAGTGAGGTGAACGTTAACTCTATACTCTTCCAAGATGTATATATGAATGTTTGGAGTTAGACATTAATTGTTTTTGTGTTTATGGAAATAAGTTATGATGTAAAGCACACAGCTACTTCAGGATTAAAAATGGGTGGTGGTTGCTACACTATGTGTGAGGTAAACGTCTCTTATGGCGCCTCTATATGGTGTTGTGAGCGTATTAAATCAGCTTGATTTGTTTTGCTGGGAGGTATGTCAGACATACCTCCCTTTTCATTCTTAGAGGTTATGGAAGTAAGGAAAAGAATTCATTTAAACAAACGCTATTCACTGCCTGATGACATCAAAGTAGTGCATCATAATGAGGTAATTCTAGTTATTGCTCCATCGTGTGCAAATTATATTATTCTCCACAACCAAAAGCAAGTTGAATTCTTTCTTTTGCTGTATGAGTTCTCACTAAAAGAAGCTATTGTGCAAAAAGAAGAATTGGGATTGTCTGAAGATGATATATCGAATGTTATCACACAGATAGAGGCTAAGCACTTTTATAATTTACATGCGTATGAAGTTAGAGGGCTTTTTCAGATGCATCTCTATCTAACTAATGCTTGCAACTTAAAATGCCCCCATTGTTATATGTTCAGTGGCAAGCCTTATGACGATGAGCTGTCATTTAATGAAATTTGCAAGCTCCTTGAATCTTTCAAGAACCATGGTGGAGTTTTTCTGATTCTATCAGGAGGAGAGGTTACAGTACGCCAGGACTTTCCAGCTATTGTTAAGTTTGGGCATAAGATTGGCCTTAGTATCAATGTTATGACTAATGGTACTTTATGGTCGAAAGAGATGGTCGAAGATTTAGCTCCTTACATCAGTTCTGTGCAGATAAGTATAGATGGTTATAATGAGGAGACTAATTCAAGAGTTCGAGGAATAGGTAGTTTTCAAAAGTCTTTAGAAACGATAGATATGTTCCTGCGTTTGGGAATTAGTACGACAGTAGCTATTACTCCATGGCTTGATGAAAATCTCAAAGGACAGATTGATCGATATATTCAATTTAGAAAGGACTTAGAATACAAGTACCGAGGTAAAAGGATCAATATAAAGTTTAGTGGAGACTTAATGTCTGGACGTTCAATAAATGTAGATCAAGCTACTCATGCTAACTACGCTACAATTATGAAGCGAATAATGTATGCTGAACAATACGACACTATGGAACGTGATTCTTTTGTGTACAATCAAAAGCAAAAAACGATCAAGAGGAATTGGTGTACTTACGGACATTTAACGGTAACAGCAACTGGAGATCTTTATTTCTGTGGAAAAATATCTGAATGTAAGCCGTTTGGTAATCTAAGGAAGATGCCCCTTGAACAAATAATGGAATTGTGTACCAAAGTACGTGAGATATCTGAAGTAGATAATTTAATCCCATGTAAGGATTGTGAACTCAGATATATATGCGGTGGAGACTGTCGAATAAAGTATTTCTCATTCTTGTATGATGGAGGGAATATGATAAAGAGCGATTTGAGTAATAAATCCTTGCAAATTAATAGAGTGTGTACTCGCTTTCAAAAGTCTTATTGGTATGATTTAATGATTGAAGCCAACGAGTATCTCTATACCTAATGATTTCTGTTTAATCGGAGCAATAGGCTACTCTATTGTCTTTTCAATCAAACCTCCGTAAATGTATACCTCCGCACGATAGAGACTCTCAGAGACTATGACCAAGCCATACGACATACCGCAACTGCCACTCCCGCACGACCTAGAGACCAAGGCTGTGCTCAGGCAAGCGATCCAAGCTAATATGCGACTTGCCGAACTCAAAGGCTCTGCCAAGGAGATCCCCAACGAGCATATCCTCATCAGTACCCTCACCCTACAAGAGGCACGTGAGAGCTCTGAGATAGAGAATATCGTAACCACACAAGACGACCTATACAGAGCAGGGCTCAGTCTACCCAAAAGCATCATATCAGCTCCCACTAAGGAGGTACTCAACTATCGAGAGGCTATACAGTTAGGCTTTGAAGAGGTAAGACGCCATAAGCTCCTCACGACAAATACGATCGTACAAGTACAGCGTTGTCTCGTAGGCAATAGTGCTGGACTACGCACGCAAGCGGGGACTACCCTGAGAGACCAGAGCGGTCAAGTGGTCTACACACCGCCTCAAGATCCACAGCAGGTTAGAGACTATATGTCCAATCTCGACCACTTCATCAACGATCTAGATGCTTGCGCCATAGATCCACTGATCAAGATGGCTATCATACATCATCAGTTTGAGAGTATTCACCCCTTTTACGATGGCAATGGTCGGACGGGCCGTATCGTCAACATCCTCTACCTTGTCGCCAATGATTTGTTAGATCTACCGATACTCTACCTCAGTCGGTATATTACAAGTCACAAAGCGCAATACTACCAGCTGATACAAGCCATTAGAGACAACGCTCCAGACAATAGCTCCGATTGGGAGGCTTGGATACTCTTTATACTACGAGGTGTCGAGGAGACTGCTCAGGAGACGCTAACCTTAGTAAGGGGCATTGCTAGACTGATGGCTGAATACAAGAGCGTGCTACGTCCCCTCTTCGGCAAGCAGTACAAGTATGAGTTGCTCAACAATCTATTCTCTCACCCCTATACCAAGATAGACTTTATGGCAGAGACCATGTCTGTACAGAGGAAGACAGCCACAAAGTATCTCAATATGATCGTAGAGGCAGGGCTCCTAGAGAAGGTGCAAAAGGGTCGGGACAATTACTATATCAATACACGCCTCGTCAAGCTACTCACGCACGATAGCTTTACAACGAGCGACAACAACGAGATCATCGAGTCCATAACAAAGTAGCGTTTTGGGATACATATCGGAGAAGACATGTCCCCATTTTGCCCGTTTCGGGTACATATCAGAGAAAACATGTACCCGTTTTGCCACTTTTGGGTACATATCGGAGCGTGGCGCGTGGCGGATAGAATAGATCAAGGCGGACTAGACACGTCGTCTAGCCCGCCTTGTGCGTTATTGCTATTTGAGACTGTTGCATAAAGGCGAATCGCTGTGTTGCTTTCGGGATTCGGCTTCGGTCACATACGTAGGTATGCTCCCTTCAGACCTCACCCTCAGCGCCTTGCGCTTCATCTTTTCTGCAAAGTCTAGACAATCTTGCAAGCAAGATTGTGAGACTGTTGACTTTTGCAACAGTCTCATGTGCTAGCTAGCGGATCACTTGTGATAGGCGCGTATCTCGGTGATCACCCCCTGAGGCGTGATGTAGACGTACTCATCTTGCTGACCTCTCCGCTCTATCTCAAAGCAATAGTAAGAGCCACGAGGCATCTCGATGAAGTCAATATCATCAATGTGCGCATTAGGATACTTCTTTTGGAGCGCCTTCATAACGACGGCGGGGACATTTCTCCGAGCGACATCCCAGCTCGTGGAGACCCACTCACAGGAATTGGTGAAGAGCACCTCCTTATCCTTCTTGTCGTGCCGTATCTCCACCTCGACCATGCCTTTGTCGTAGTCCACATCTAGGATGCGCGCGTTAGCGTAGCGCTCATTTAGGAATTTCGAGCACTGCTCACTAAGGTGCCAATCCTTCGTTGGTCCGCAAGAAGCAAAAAGTGCAGCACTGCAAGTTAGCAGTAGCGCCATAAATAGGATTCTTTTCATAGGTTCGTTATAGGCTTATTAGATTAGTCGTATTGGAGGGAAGAAAGATCCTTCCCCCAACCGCAAAGGTAAAACTAATTTTCAACAGCTCTCTGCAAACCATGCGTCCTCAAGGAGCTGATCAGGGCATAGGTTTCTAGAGGTCCTTTAGGTGTGTAATTTGTTTCGCTCGTAGGTGTCGCAGATAAACTGAATCAAAACAGTTGCACTACCGACGGCTAATCTTGCGTGTCTTGGTTGTAACCCTTTATATGAAGACGTTTTACCATGACCACTTCCATAGAAATTTCTAAGCTCTGCCAATCCCTGAATTATAGCTTTTAGACTACCCAGAATCTGCTTTATAGACTTAGCCCCTTTAATATCGTCATCTATATCACTAGGCATTAGTTTGAAGTGCTTAAAGAGTTCATCTACTAGCTTTGTCATATTCCATTTAGGATCTATCGCTATCTCCTCTTCTTCTTCTAGTATCGTCTTACAATAACTTTCGATTAGCTCTTTCGCCTTCCCAATAGCCTCTGTCGGATTGGTCTCTTGAAACTCTCTCATCAGGTCAATCTGCCCCCTAATGTAGTCACTATTAAAGGATTTTGGATCTGACAAGTCTAATGGCTTTTCATTAAGGGCTTTGGATTCCCTTTCTATAATAGCCTTACAATTCTCATATTGTTGATACCGCCTGGGATCTTTGCTACGATCATTCTGAAGAGCTCCCGATAATTCGTAGTATCTTAGTAAAGCTGCAAGCAACTTGATGACATCCCTCTTTGGAGTTTTGGGATCATAGACATACGCCATCAAAGATTTCCCTCTAGACTCTTGGTATGTCTTGCACACAGGCACACCAACCTCTCTAGCAGTGAACTCGTCAAATCCTCTTTTTGAGAAGTCTAGGACATACCCTTGATTATTGAAGAAGTTCAAACATGCTTTTATCTCTATATCTAGAATGCTCATACCCGCTTGTTAACGAATTCCCAAATCGATTTTTTAGGTCTCCACTACCCCTCCATCACCTTATCCATCAGAGCTTGGTAGCTGTTGACCACGTCGTAGACCACGTTGTCATGCTCACTGATCGCCTCAAAGTGGCGAGCGGCGCACTCCAGCTTGGCATCCTCAGCACCACGGAGCTCAGAGCGCTCCCACGAGATTCCTTTAGTCTCTGCGACGAAGTAGATATGCTTGACATCCTTATGCTCATCAAAGGCGATAGCCCAGTCTGGACTATACCTTCCCATAGGCGTGTTGATGTAGAACCCCTTCGGTAGCTTCGTGTAGACCACCACGTCGCTACTATCCTCTAGATCCTCCGCAAATGAGCGCTCCACCTGACTGTCTATACGTACCAAATCATAGAGAGACTTAGCACTTCGGATCACATCCACACCGATACGACCACAGATCGTCTCCTCCGTAAAGACATTCGTATCGTACCGCTGCTCCGTACGGTGGTAGCTGATCTGCTCTACCACAGCTAGTGCCATCTCATCCTTGATGATGCGAGCAGATCTCTGGATGAACTCCTCGGGGTTGCTCTTGAACTTGTCAAAAGTCTCCCTCCTCACCCCTTTAAGGATCTCTACGATCGTGCGCCGTGTCAAGCCTGTCGCAGAGACTAGACTACCCACTAGATCATACTGTACATGCTGGCTCACTGTCTCCTGCAGATGATAGGTTGTAGTTTGCTCACGCACCATAGCTGTACCCTGGTGGAGAGCCTCCACATCTTCTATCTGATTCATCTCGCCACGCTCTACCACAAGACGTATAGCCGTCACACGGAGACGATCGTCTAGCGCTGTGATCGCCTTGGTGATCAGCTCAGACGTGTCAAAGTCCACCTGATAGACGCTCCGCACATTGATACGACGCCACAGCTCCTGAAACTCTCGGCGCTTCAACTGCTCCTCGACGACATGCCCAGACTTATTATCTCGACTATTATCTAGTCGCCATGAGCTCGGGTCAAAGACACGCTCTAGCGTACGGATGATCACAGTACTCATCGGTGCCAGATCATCGCCAAAGCTTAACTCGCCACGCTCCTTCGACTCGTGATACGCCTGCGTCAGTAGTCCCGCATCATTTACGTAGTCCCGCCGTAGTAGAGCACGATAGATCTTGCGTGCCACCTCGGGGGTGATCACCTCCCTATCACCAGATGCGGTCTCGTACTCTACCCCTGTGAAGAGATCCTCCGTCACCTCTCTCGGACGATCCTTGACCACCTCCGCTATCTCATGCTGTAGCTGCTCTGCAAAGCTCTCATAGCTCTGACTAGCTATCACCGTCAGCACGTTTAGGTCAAAAGTACCGCTCCAGCCCAGCTCTTCGACATCCTGTCGCTTGCCTTCGCTATTCACACAGAGACGCATACCGCGCCCCACCTCCTGACGCTTTTTGATCTCGTTGTCAGTGTCACGGAGCGTGCAGATCTGGAAGACATTCGGATTGTCCCACCCCTCGCGCAGTGCCGAGTGCGAGAAGATAAAGCGTGTCGGCTCCTCAAGGCTCAGGAGTCGCTCCTTATTCTTCATAATCAGGTCATAGGCATCCTCATCATTGCTACCACCCTCAGCACGGTTCTCTTTGGAGTCGATAAACTTACCACGCTTGTCTCGTGAGAAGTAGCCATTGTGTACCTCCTCAGCGGTAAAGCGAGAGAGATAGTCTCGGTACGACGTGTCGTAGTGACTCAGCTCGTCATCCTTCAGCTCCTGTACCAGCTGACAATACTCCTCCTCAAAGATCTCCGCATAGCGTCCCTTCTTGGTCTCATCACCCTCATAACGACGGTAGTTATCCACATGATCGATGAAGAAGAGACTCAGCACCTTGATCCCCTTAGGGTACAGCTCCCGCTCCCGCTCGAGGTGCGTCCGTATCGTCTCACGGATCTGCACACGACGCATCGCCTCCTCCGTGACCTGCCCCTCGGCCTCACCCTCGTGTAGCTCTATATCGTTAAGCAGTCTTATTGTACGCGCATACCCATCGATAGACTCTATCACATAGAGATCCTGATACTCCGGTAGCCCGCCACTAAGCTCATAGAGATCATCCCCTGGTCTCACAAGGCGACTCACCTGACGTGTACCTGTAGCGGTCTTTAGGTCCAGTGAGATACGCGCCTCGGGAGCACGATCCTTACGTATCACCACCTCCTCTAGGTAGAGGTATCCACCAGTTGCGTTGTTGCCTATCTGGCTAATGCCTTTCACCTGGATCTTCTTCACCAGACGCTTGTTGTAAGCATCGATAGCATCAAGACGGTAGACCATATTGAGCACCTCACGGTGTGTCGCCGAGTAGCGCAGTAGCATGAGCGGGTTAAAGAGTTTGATCCCCTCACGTGTCTTATTCCTTTTGTTAGCACCCAGCACGCTCTGTGGCTCATCGATGATCATGATCGGATTGGTCTTTGCCAAGATATCGATAGGACGACGACTGCCAAACTCATCGCGACGAGAGAAGATGATACGTGCATCTTTATTATTCTTTGTCTCGTCAAAGGAGCTGTTGAACGCCTGCATATTGATGATCATCGCCTGCATATTAGAGTCACTGGCAAAGGTATCGATACGGGCCAACTGCTTGGAGTTGTAGACAAAGTGCTGTATGCTCTGTGTCTCGTAGAGCTGTGCGAAGTGCTCGCTCATCGATTCAAAGCTCTTGGCGACACCCTCTCGGATGGCGACGCTCGGCACCACGACGATAAACTTGCTCCAGCCGTACGCCTTGTTTAGCTCATACATCGTCTTGATATAGGTGTAGGTCTTGCCCGTACCCGTCTCCATCTCAATGGTTAGGTTCACACCCTCCCCCTCGAGCTGGTCGATAGGCTTGATCCCCTGCTCTATCTGTATCGTGCGTACATTGTTACGGATAGTCTCATGCGATATCTGTAGCGGTGCATTGCCAAAGCCTGTGCTCACGAGATTATTTGCACACTCGCCTTGATCCATCATGTGCTCATAGCGGTCATACTTAGGCTGCCCCTGGAAGGCGCGCACGACGCTCCGTGCCGCCTCCTCCTGAAATGATTGGTGCTTGTATTGGAGTTGCATGATAGTGGCACTTACAAAACTCTCACCTTATCGAGCGCCTCCTTGTCGTTCCAGTTGAGACGCTGCTTGAGTCGCTCGAAGGTGTTTATCTTCTCCTTGTCTGAGGCGAAGCTACTATCACGCAGTAGCACACGTTGGGGATCCATATCAGCGATAGCCTCGATGACCGTCGTGGGGATCGCCTTAGCAAAGCATGCCACCAGAGCTCCCTCGTCCACGTTGTAGATCTCACAGTCATCTACCACCGTGACCGCCTGCGGTAGTGAGAGCGACAGTCCCCACGAGAGCATTGCTCCGTAGAGCAGGTCCTGTCCACTACGATCTGTCTTTACATTGTCCAGCATTAGATCCAGTTCACCCTGACCCAGCTCTGCAGGGGTGCGCTTCACATCGGTAAAGTTACTCGAGTCTAGTCGGAAGACGCGGAAGCCCGTGTCCAGAGAGTTTGTCGTTAGTGGGTTCTCCTCTTTGATCTTGGTAGCTGCACGTCGTATGCGCTCCTTGGCAATATCGGGAATAGTCTTGTAGCCCGCCTTGCGTGCCTCACTATCCTCGGGCGTTTCCTCTGCAAGCTGTACACAGATAAACTTGCGATGCCCTCCGTCCTCCGCATTGAGCTGCATCACAGCATGCGCCGTCGTACCACTACCACTAAAGAAGTCAAGAACGATAGAGTCAGGGTCGGAGTAAATAGAGATACAACGCTTGATAAGCTCAACAGGCTTGGGATAGTCAAAGTACTTCTTGCCATCAAAGATCTTAGCCAGGTCTTTTGTAGCATCTTGAGAGTGCCCCACCTCAGTGTACTTCCATAATGTCATCGGAGTAACACCACTCTTACGAAGCTCTGACAAGAAACGCTTCATACGTGGTACACCATTGCCGTCAGAACCGAACCAAATTCGGTTCTGACGGAGTCTCTCCTCAAAAGCTTTTGAGGAGAGCCTCCAGCTGCGTCCAGCTGGAGGCTCTACACGCCGCCCGGAGGGCGTCGTGATAGTATAGATGTTTTCGGGAACTGCTGGACCTACTGAAAGATTATCAGATTGCCAAACTCCTCTAGGATCGTTGTCTGGATTAGAATAACGAGAGTCCGCTTCACTACTTCTAGGGATCCCGTGACAAGTAGCTAGGTCTATTTGTTTAGCATAGCAGAGGATGTAGTCATGAGATGGAGAGAAGTGCTTCATCAGATTGATTGGTGCATAGGCTCGTTCCCAAACTATTTGTGCTATGAAGTTGCTTTGACCGAAGACCTCATCGCAGATCTTGCGTAGGTTGTGCACTTCGTTGTCATCGATAGAGATGAAGATAACGCCATCATCTGTCAGAAGCGAGCGCGAGAGGAGCAGACGACTATAGATCATACTGCACCAGTCGGAGTGAAAGCGTCCATTCGTGTCTAGATTCTTATGATATTGGTTGCCCTCCTCGTCACGCTCACCACTCTGGAGTGCCCACGTATCACGATCTGTGGAGTAGTCGTCATTGTAAATGAAGTCATTGCCCGTATTGTAGGGCGGATCGATGTAGATTATCTTAATCTTGCCTACATAGCTGCGCTGTAGGAGCTTGAGGACAGAGAGGTTATCGCCCTCGATGTAGAGATTCTCCGTACTATCCCAGTCGACAGATTCCTCTAGCACAGGACGTAGGGTATCTGTGATGGGGGTGGCAGCCTCACGTCGTGCGGCTTGCTTGCCTGGCCAGATGAAGCTATACATCTCGGTGCCAGTCTCGACGCTTTGGTCGCCTAGGAGGGTACGCAGGACATCAAAGTTGACGACCTGTCGTGTGGCTCCACTCTGGGGGGCTTTGACTTCGGTTATGCAGGAGGGTGCTATCTGACGTAGCGCCTCGATGGTCAGCTCGCTACCATCTAGAGAGATGGGGGTTAGTCGTTGGGGCATGGGTAGTAGGTAGTAGTTAGTGGGTAGTGGGTAGAGATGGGGTCTTGGTTTTGGTTAGGCAAATATACAAATTATAGAGACCCTGGAGATCTCCCCAAGCGTAGACTCGGCAGGGCCCCGAATATTTCTGCTCGCCCAATTGATGCGTTAAGCTCTTGGTATGACGCCTACGGAGGAATTGGCGAATAGCTCGGTGAAAAACGAAAATTCTCCACGGAACCGGGAAATAAAAGTTCGGAAGAATGAAATGAAACTTCGGAAGAAGCAAATCAAAGTTCGGAAGAATTTTTTTATTCCTCCGTGGGGGATTTTCGGTTTCTACCGAGGCATTTGCGATTTCCTCGGAGGTGTGGGCTGAGTGGCGGTGATCGGCTGTCAACGGCTGGCAGGCGTAGGTAGGCTGTTAGCTAGAGTGATCGGAGCCATCGGAGCCATCAGAAGGATCTAACGTCTAACCTCTAGCTTCTAATCTCTAACCTCTAGTCTCTAACCTCTTTTTCGTATCTTTGTGAGCATAATACTTAGGACAAGAAATCATTATGGCATCACAAGAAGATCTCTTTAAGAAGATTGTATCCCACTGCAAGGAGTACGGGTTTGTCTTCCCCTCATCTGATATCTACGACGGGCTGAGCGCTGTCTATGACTACGGTCAGAACGGTGTAGAGCTCAAAAACAATATCAAGCGCTACTGGTGGGAGGCGATGACGCGCCTACACCCTAATGTGGTCGGTATCGATTCGTCGATCTTTATGCACCCAGATATATGGCGGGCTTCGGGACATATAGATGCTTTCAACGATCCACTCATTGATAATAAAGATTCCAAAAAGCGTTACCGTGCGGACGTCCTCATCGAGGACCAGATCGCTAAGATCGAGGGTAAGGCGGAGAAGGAAATAGATAAGGCGCGTAAGCGCTTTGGTGACTCCTTTGACGAGTCGCTCTACCGCACGACCAATCCTCGTGTCATGGGTTACCTTGAGCAGGCTGAGGCACTGCGCCAGCGGATGGCTAAGGCGCTCAACGACAACGACCTCGAGGAGCTACGCCAGATCATCATAGACGAGAAGATCGTCTGCCCCATCAGTGGCACGACGAACTGGACGGAGGTGCGTCAGTTTAACCTGATGTTTGCTACGGAGGTGGGTTCGACGGCTGATGGTGCCTCAACGATTTACCTACGCCCCGAGACGGCTCAGGGGATCTTCGTCAACTATCTCAACGTGCAGAAGACGGGACGCATGAAGCTTCCCTTCGGTATTGCGCAAATTGGTAAGGCTTTCCGCAATGAGATCGTGGCACGTCAGTTTATCTTCCGTATGCGTGAGTTTGAGCAGATGGAGATGCAGTACTTCGTACAGCCAGGCACTGAGCTAGAGTGGTTTGAGTACTGGAAGAAGCTGCGCCTGCACTGGCACTACGCTCTAGGCTTCCCGCAGAGCGACTACCGCTACCACGATCACGAGAAGCTGGCGCACTATGCCAATGCTGCGACCGATATTGAGTATCTCATGCCCTTTGGCTATAAAGAGGTGGAGGGGATCCATAGTCGTACGGACTTTGACCTATCGCGCCACGAGGAGTTCTCGGGCAAGAAGCTCCGCTACTACGATCCCGAGACGAAGGAGTCCTATATACCATACGTCGTGGAGACCAGTATCGGCGTGGATCGTATGTTCCTCTCGGTGCTCTGTGGCTCCTACAAGGAGGAGCAGACGGAGAGTGGCGAGACCCGCGTGGTCCTGTCGCTACCGCCGGCACTAGCACCAGTCAAACTGGCTGTCCTACCGCTCGTACGCAAGGATGGGCTGGACGAGAAGGCGCATGAGGTGGTACGTCTCCTGCACCTGGACTTCACCTGTCAGTATGATGAGAAGGATAGCATCGGCAAGCGCTACCGTCGTCAGGACGCTATCGGTACGCCTTACTGTATCACCGTGGACCACCAGACGCTCGAGGACAACACGGTCACCCTACGTGATCGCGACACGATGCAGCAGGAGCGTATCGCTATCGCCGAGCTACACGACCTCATCGCCCAGCGCACCAGTATCAATACGCTACTTAAGAAGATCGAAGATGAAATATAGTATATCCCTCAAGGCTTCCCTAGTCATGCTGCTCTCTCTACTTCTCTTAGCATCTTGCGAAGACCCTATCGATGCCACGACTCAGTGGCGCATTAACAATGAGAGCTCTTTCAAAGAGTACGCCTCAAAAGAGGACTATAAGAAAGCCTCTATCCCAGGCTCCTCAGCCTATGTCTACATGAAGTGGCTCGCCCATGGCGAGGGTAAGGAGTACCCCATCGAGACCTCTCGCATCAAGTGCCACTACGAGATGCGCATGCTCGTGGGGAATAAGGTCGTGGATGGTAACTACGGCTCGGAGCGTTCAGCTGAGTTTACGATCAACCGTGGTCCGAAGAAACAGCTCGTGGAGGGAGCCCGCATCGGTCTCCAGCAGATGGTCGTAGGCGACGAGGCGGAGATCATCATCCCCTGGTACTTAGCCTATGGCGAGAGAAGGACTGAAGAGATCAGTCCTTACTCAGCGCTAAAGTTTCGCGTCAAGCTCGAGGAGATCATCCCCGAGACCCAGCGCTCAGCGGAGGCTCACGAATAAACTTGTCCTACTATCAACCTTAAATCTAACCTATGAAGATACTACTAACTAACGATGATGGCGTCCACGCACAGGGTATCCGTGAACTGGCAGAGACGCTCGCCCAAATAGCGACGGTCACGGTCGTCGCTCCCACGGAGCCCCGCTCGGGAGCCTCCTCGCAGATTACCTCCCGTACGCCACTACGGATCACCCTTATGGAGGAGAGCGAGCAGCTACCCTATCAACTGTACAGTTGCTCGGGAACGCCTGTGGACTGTGTCAAGCTGGCATTGAACACGATCTTTGCGACTACGCTTCCTGACCTTGTGGTGTCGGGGATTAACCATGGGCGCAACGATGGCATCTGCGCGATCTACTCAGGTACGGCGGGCGCTGCCATAGAGGCTGCCATAGCTCGTATACCTGCGGTCGCTTTTTCGCTTGCTGACCATAGCGACAAGTGTGACTTTAGCGAGGTGTGTGCCTTTGCCAAGCAATTTATCCCGCAGGTGATGGAGCATGGACTACCTCGCACGACGATGCTCAATGTGAACTTCCCGAAGGCTCCCGCCAAGGGGATCAAGTGGGCTCCCCAAGGGACGGGACGCTTCGTCAATGAATACATGCGGTCGGAGACGCCTCACGGCACGCCTGTCTACTGGATGCAGGGCGACCAGGTGGATCCTGATCACCGTACGGGGACGGATCACTACTGGCTCGTCGAGGGCTACGCTACGATAGCGCCTCTACAGATTGATATGACGGATCACCCCTTCCTAGAGCGGGCTACTAAGGAGTGGCCTCTACAGCTCTAGCGTAAGCCTCTCGTGTAAGCTATGAAATATCTGCTCATAGCTGGCGAAGCTTCTGGCGATGAGCATGGTGCACGGCTCATCGCCTCACTAAAAGCGGTCGATACGGAGGCCGCTTTTGCCTTTATTGGCGGGGACAAGATGGCGCAGCAGGCGGGTGTCGCTCCGCTTTACCACTATCGTGAGATAGCGGTCATGGGCTTCACAAGCGTACTGCGTAGTATGCGCAAGATAAGTCACGCAGCACAACTCTTGCGGGAGGAGATGACTTCGAATCCTCCTGACGCGGTGATCCCGATCGACTACGGAGGCTTTAACCTGCGCTACACGCTCCCGATGGCGCATCGGCACGGAGTGCCGGTGGTTTACTACATACCGCCTAAGGTGTGGGCATCGCGTCGACGGCGCATCAAGCAGCTTAGGAGTTACACGGATCTCTGCTTGACGATTCTTCCCTTTGAGGCGGACTATCTCTCGCAGCGTGGTGTCCTTGCTCGCTACGTGGGCAACCCGAGTATACAGAGCGTGGGCGAGCTACTGGAGAGCAATGCTAAGCTATGCGACACGGTACGACCTTACATAGCGCTCCTCCCAGGGAGCCGCGAAGCGGAGATAGCGCGCAACCTGCCGATCATGTGCCAAGCGATCGACCTCCTGCCAGCGCCCTGGCGAGCAGTCATCGCAGGAGCGCCGAGCATTGACCGAGCGCACTACACTCCTTATATAAATGAGCGCATAGAGCTGGTCACCAATGAGACGCTACCGCTATTGGCTGGCGCCTCCGCAGCGCTCGTCACCTCAGGGACGGCAACGCTCGAGACGGCGCTCATAGGCACTCCACAGGTGGTCGCCTATCGGCTCCCCGCAGGTCGCTTAGCGCGCTGGGCTTTTGACCATCTACTGCCTATCCGTTACTTCTCTTTGGTGAACCTGATCGCAGAGTGTCCTGTCGTCGAGGAGCTACTAGGCGACAAGGTGACGCCACGGCGACTTGCTCAGGCGCTCTCCCCGCTCCTAGAGCGTGAAGGCTCGGCCTATCAAGTGCAGCAAGCGCACTACGACGAGATTCGTCAGCGACTAGACCCGTCACGAGTTGCTTCGCAAGTAGCAGCCGAGACCATCTACTACGCACTCACGACGCAGTGGGAGCCGACCCGCTGGACTACCGATGACTGATCCTCAATAGTCGCTTTGTCTAGAGTTTGCTACGACTGCATCAACACAGAGAGCGGGTCTGCTCAGTGACGAACAGACCCGCTCTCCTTATATTGGGAAGACTAGTGGCGATGCCTTAGTCTCGCGTTGTGAGACTGTTGACTTTTGCAACAGTCTCATTGTGACTAGCTGGCTGAGCTACGCCTCCTTGCCGAGAAGTATCTCGAGACACTTGGCAGCTGAGTAGGCGACAGGTGTACCTGGTCCGAAGATAGCTGCCACGCCTGCTTTGTAGAGGAAGTCGTAGTCCTGAGCTGGGATGACACCGCCAGCAGTGACGATGATGTCGGGACGTCCGAGCTTGCGTAGCTCCTCGATGACCTGTGGGATAAGCGTCTTGTGTCCTGCTGCCAGCGAGCTGACGCCAAGGATGTTGACGTCGTTCTCGACAGCCTGACGAGCACTCTCCTCAGGAGTCTGGAAGAGAGGACCCATATCAACGTCAAAACCGCAGTCGGCGTAGCCAGTGGCTACAACTTTAGCACCACGGTCGTGACCGTCTTGTCCCATCTTGGCAATCATAATACGAGGCTGACGCCCCTCACGCTCTGCAAACTCTGCGGCAAGTTGCTTGGCGTACTCCAGCTGCTTGTCGTGTCCTGACTCTTTTGAATACACTCCACTGATCGTTCTAATTACTGCACTGTATCGTCCGACGACTGCTTCGCAAGCGTCGGATATTTCGCCTAGCGAGGCACGTAGACCAGCTGCTTTGACAGCTAGCTCGAGAAGGTTGCCCTGCTTGGTACGTACACACTCGGTGATCTCCTTGAGAGCTGCCTGTACGGCTTGCTCATCGCGATTGGCACGGAGCTTCTTGAGACGAGCTATCTGGCTCTGACGCACGGAGGTGTTGTCGATCTCTAGGATTTCAATCGGATCCTCGTGCTCTAGGCGGTACTTATTGATACCGATGATGACCTGCTGGTTGGAGTCGATGCGAGCCTGCGTACGTGCGGCTGCCTCCTCGATACGCATCTTGGGAAGGCCAGTCTCGATAGCCTTGGCCATACCACCTATCTTCTCAACCTCCTGGATGTGCTCCCACGCTCTGTGAGCGATCTCGTCTGTGAGCGACTCTATATAATAGGAGCCACCCCAAGGATCGATAGAGCGGCAGACCTGCGTCTCCTTCTGAATGTAGATCTGCGTATTACGAGCGATACGAGCCGAGAAGTCGGTCGGCAAGGCGATCGCCTCATCGAGCGCGTTGGTGTGTAGCGACTGCGTGTGTCCGAGAGCGGCAGCCATAGCTTCAATACAGGTACGCCCGACGTTGTTGTAGGGATCCTGCTCGGTGAGCGACCATCCAGAGGTCTGGCAGTGCGTACGGAGCATGAGCGACTTAGGATTCTCAGCGCCAAAGCTCTTGACCACCTTAGCCCAAAGCATACGTGCGGCACGCATCTTAGCAATCTCCATGAAGTGGTTGACGCCGATGCCCCAGAAGAAGGAGAGACGTGGCGCAAACTTGTCCACTGGGATGCCCGCATTGATACCAGCGCGGAGGTACTCGATACCGTCAGCGATGGTGAAGGCGATCTCTATGTCGGCCGTGGCGCCTGCCTCCTGCATGTGGTAGCCTGAGATGGAGATAGAGTTGAACTTCGGCATCTTCTGAGAGGTGTACTCAAAGATGTCGGCGATGATCTTCATTGAGAATTCGGGCGGATAGATGTAGGTGTTGCGCACCATGAACTCCTTGAGGATATCGTTCTGAATAGTGCCCGCCATCTCCTCGAGCTTAGCGCCTTGCTCTAGACCCGCATTGATGTAGAAGGCGAGGACTGGTAGTACCGCCCCATTCATCGTCATGGAGACAGACATCTTGGCTAGGGGGATACCGTCGAAGAGTACCTTCATATCCTCCAGCGAGCAGATAGAGACGCCCGCCTTGCCCACATCGCCTACGACACGTGGGTGGTCGGCATCGTAGCCACGGTGTGTCGGGAGGTCGAAAGCGACCGATAGTCCCTTCTGACCACTCGCCAGGTTACGACGGTAGAACGCGTTACTCTCTTCAGCCGTTGAGAAGCCTGCGTACTGACGTATCGTCCACGGACGGAACGGGTACATCAAGCTGTACGGGCCACGAAGGAAAGGAGGCAATCCCGACACGTAGTCGAGATGCTCTAGACCCTCTATATCGTCAGCTGTATAGACAGGCTTGACTTTGATCTGCTCAGGCGTCGTCCAGTTCGCCTCGAGCGCATGCTCCTTGCCCCACTTAGTGGCATCGGTGCGTCCAAACTGAGAGTGACTCAGGTCAATCTCTTTATATAATGGCTTTGTCATTTGTGTGTGTTACTTAGAGGGTTACTACGCTAGTCCGAAGATCTTGTTGAAGTGTTGCAGCGTCTCCAGCACGTTGCTACGGACATGGATGAAGTGCTCAATGCCGAGAGCCTGTAGTTGCTCCGTGCAGGCAGGATTGCCCGCTACGACAAACTGCGCTCTGCCGTCGAGTAGTCGGAACGCCTCAGGAGCGAAGGTCTCGTACTCGTCATCGCTAGAGCAGAGCACCACAATGTCTGCCTTAGCTGCGACAGCTGCGTCGATACCCTCTTGGACTGTTTCGAAGCCCAGGTTGTCAATGAGCTTGTAGCCAGCGCAACCGAAGAAGTTGCCCGAGAACTGTGAGCGAGCGAGTCTCATCGCTAGATTGCCGATCGTCAGCATGAAGACGACAGGCTGCTTGCCACGCTCCGTCGTCAAGCGGAGCGTCTCAAACTCATTAGCACCACGGTCGAAGTTGAGTGGCTGTAGTCCCTCCTGCTTTTCACCAGCAGAGCAGCCACATCCGGAGGTGATGACAGCGGGTGTCGCAAGCTTCTCGTGAGCTGTCTCCGTGAAGTTTGGAAATTCGTTAGTACCCAGTAGCGTCTCCTTACGCTTTGCCACAGCTCCGTGGCGCTGCGTATTGGTCTCCTGGAGGTCACGCTGTAGAGCGCCCGTGGTGACAAAGCTCTCGAAGCCGCCCTCGCTAGCGCTGATCTCACCAAAGAGCTGCCAAGCTTGCTCGGCAATCACATTGGTCAAGGTCTCTATGTAGTAAGAACCCGCAGCGGGGTCAACCACCTTGTCAAAGTGGCTCTCCTCGCTCAGCAGGAGCTGCTGATTGCGAGCGATACGCTCGGAGAAGTCGTTGCTCTCCTCGTAAGTAATGTTGAACGGTAGCACCGTAATCGAGTCCACACCGCCCAAGGCTGCCGACATCGTCTCCGTCTGCGAGCGGAGTAGGTTGACATAAGCATCGTAGATGGTCATATTCCACTGCGAAGTGGTAGCGTGCTGGCAAATCTTAGCCGCATCGCCCTTGTACTGGTCGCCATGCGCTCCGATGATCTCGGCCCATAGCCAGCGAGCTGCACGAAACTTCGCCATCTCGAGGAAGTAGTTTGAGCTAATGCCGAAGTGAAACTTGATCCTCCGAGCTATCTCCTCGACATCGTGGCCACGAGCCACCATCTGGTCGAGCACCTCCGCACCCCAAGCGAGAGCGTAGGCGAGCTCCTTGACGATGCCCGCACCAGCGTTGCTCAGCATAGACGCTTCTACGATGTAAAGGCGCATCTGTGGGATAGGCCTGGCAATGTTGTAGAGTTGCTCTAGGATATCGTAGCGCTGTGCATTGACCATACCCTTCATCAGTTCCATCTTGAAGGGGTTGTACTCGATAGCGCCCCTTACGGCTGCGCCATCGACCTTATGCTTCTGTACGTAAGCGACGAAGAGCTCTGCCAGCTCGACCGTACGAGAGATGCAGGTTGAGAGATTGATCTCTACAGCCGTCAGGTCTATTCCCTTGAAGAGTGTCTCCAGCGTCTCAGCAGAGAGTATCGTCTTAGAGATCTTAAATCCTAGGGAAGTGACCCCCTTGTTGAGTATATCTAGAGCCTTAGCATTTGCCTCAGCGGGATCCGAAACCTTGATGTCTTGGCGGACGAGCCACTCATTGTCTAGCTTCGTCGATCGCACGTAGGGATACTCACCAGGTAGTGCCAGACGTGAGGCATATTGAGCGATGTCTTCGCGTCTGTACATAGGCTGTAGACTAAAGCCTTCGGGCGTACGCCATACGAGCCGCTTGTCAAAGGAGGCACCCTTGAGATCGACCGTGACCTTCTCCAGCCACTGCTCTTTGCTTACGGGAGGAAAGTCCCCAAAGAGCCGTTCTCTTTTATTTGCCATATCGTATTATGTGTGTGTTGTGTGAATTGATTACGCAAAAGGTGCAACAATGAGGACTCTCTCCTATCCGATAGAAGCTAGTCGACCGTGTTGCTATCCGCAAAGATAAAAATTTCTCTTCAATAGAGCGTCACCTAAGCCTATTGTCCTCACGACAATAGCGCCAAAGGCTACAGATCTACGAAGCTCTTGCGACGCAAGACGAAGTCGCGTCCGAGGTACTTCTCACGCACGAGAGCGTTGTCGGCAAGCTGCTCGGCCGTACCCTGAAAGAGCACCTTACCCTCGAAGAGTAGGTAGGCGCGATCCGTGATACTAAGCGTCTCATTGACATTGTGATCCGTGATCAGGATGCCGATGTTGCGCTGCTTGAGCTTAGCCACGATAGACTGTATGTCCTGCACAGCGATCGGGTCGACACCAGCGAAGGGCTCGTCCAGCATGATAAACTTCGGATCGATGGCAAGACAGCGAGCTATCTCGACACGTCGACGCTCACCTCCCGAGAGCCTATTACCCTGATTGGTGCGTACCTTGTGCAGACCAAACTCCGCGATCAGCATCTCCAGTCGCTCTTGTTGCTGCTCTGGCGTGAGTGGTGTCATCTCCAGCACCGCCTTGATATTGTCCTCTACCGAGAGCTTTCTAAAGACCGACGCCTCCTGCGCTAGATAGCCGATGCCGAGACGGGCCCGCTGGTAGACTGGGAGCTTCGTGATGTCCTGCTCATTGAGGTATATCTTTCCTCCATTCGGTACGACCAGCCCCACTGTCATGTAGAAAGTCGTCGTCTTGCCCGCACCATTAGGCCCGAGTAGTCCGACGATCTCTCCTTGGCGTAGCTCAATAGAGACATCATTGACCACCGTACGACTGCGGTAGCGCTTCACCAGATGCTCCGTACGCAAGAGTCCCGTCTCACCTTTGTGGCGATCAGGAGAGAGTGCCTCTGTGGTATCTATAGTCTCAGTCATAAGCTATACAAAGAGTAAGATGAGTAGCTGCGTTAAGATAATGCGGACGAACATCCCCAACGGGTAGACCGTAGCATAAGCAACCGTGTGCTTACTGCCACTCAGGCGGTCACCGACCACCTCCAGAGCCATCGGATTGGCCATGCTACCGCACATCACACCGCACATGGTAGCGTAGTCTCCACGCTTGCGACGTAGCATATACCAGCCGATCAGTAGGATAGGGAAGACCGTCAGCAAGGCACCATAGCCAAGCCATACCAAGCCACGCGTACTCAGCAGGATGTCAAAGAAGCCAGCCCCAGACGAGAGTCCCAGACAGCCTAGGTAGAGGATCAGTCCCAGCTGTCGTATCAGCAGACTAGCACTATTGGTAATGTAAGTGGTCACATGCATACGAGGCCCGAAGGCTCCCATCAGGATACCGATGATGATACCACCACCTGCCAGTCCTAGTCGTATAGGCATGCTCACACCAGGGATGTAGAAGGGGATCATACCGACGAAGACACTGATAAAGAGACCGATGAAGAGCCCCAGTAGATTGGGCGTGTCCAAGTCCTTGATCTCGTTGCCGATCTTGGCTGCAACTGCATCCGTAGCCTCTTTAGTCCCCACGACCGTCATACGGTCTCCTAGCTGCAGGTGCAGGTCTGGCGAGGTGAGTAGCTCGATGCCCGCACGATCGATGCGCGTCACATTGACCCCGTAGTCATTGCGCAGGTGTAGGGCACTGAGGCGCACACCGTTGTACTCCTTGCGGGTGAGGACAAGGCGCCTAGAGACAAGGCTTTGGTCCACACTATCCCAGTCAATGTCGGAGCGGTTCCAGTCCTTCTCAACTTTCTTGCCAAAGAATAGCTCCAGCTTCGGCACCTCCCGCTCATCCGAAACGACCAGCAGGCGATCACCCTCCAGGAGCTGCGTCGACGAGTCGGGAGACAGAGCCTTGCCATCACGCCATATGCGACTAATCACAAAGGAGCTCTCAGCCACCCGAGAGATCTCAGAGATCGTCTTGCCCACGACCCCCATATTCTTCACCTCATACTCGCTAAAGAAAGCTGCATGCTCCTCTTCGTCAGACTGACTCTTGGCACGCTTTTTCGCCAAGGGAGCCAGCACGTAGAGCGCTAGTATGACCCCTACCACACCAAAGGGGTAGGTGATCGCACACGCCAGAGCCATCTCCGCGAGCACGCTCTGTCCATCAGGCCCGACACTCGGCAAGCTACTCTGCGCTGCTGCTAGGGCAGGCGTATTCGTCGTAGCACCCGACAGGATACCGACCCACTCACTCATAGGCAACTCAGAGACGTAGAAGAGTCCCACGACCAAGGCAATATTCACCACGACCAATAGGAGCGAGTCTATATTGTCCCGTATACCGCCCTTCTTGAGCGAGGGGAAGAAAGCCGGACCCACCTGAAGACCTAGGGCATAGATAAATAGAATCAGCCCGAAGTTCATCCCAAAGTCTAGCGTCCTAGCCTCTAGCGTGATACCCCAGTAAGAGAGCAGGATACCGACGAAAAAGACAAAGGTCACCCCGAGAGAGATACGGGCTATGCGAATGCGTGCCAAGAGCAACCCCACCAGTGAGACCAGTGAGATCACAATAATCGATTGAGGCACCGAAGGTATGACGAAGAGCTCGTTGAAAAATGCTCGCAGACTATCCATACATGTATCTTAGAAAGTGAAGCTCCTCCACAGGAGCCATACAACGTAGGAGCGCATCATCCAAACTAAACGCTCCAATACTAACGCAAAGGTACAAAATTAGAGATTAGACGTTAGAGATTAGATGCTAGAGATTAGACGTTAGAGATTAGATGCTAGAGATTGGGCGTTGGCTGACAGGGCTGGCGCATCATAATCAGCTCTTCTTTGATGACCTTCGAGGAATATATGGCTAAATCCTCACTACAAAGCAATCTTGAGCCACTCTATAGCTACTCCTGCATCTCGACTGATTTCAATCTCTCCTGAGCAAATCGGGAAGCTTCACGGAGCAAATAAAAATTCCCCACGGAGCCGGGAAATAAAAGTTCGGAAGAATGAAATGAAACTTCGGAAGAAGCAAATCAAAGTTCGGAAGATTTTTTTTATTCCTCCGTGGAGATTCGTCGATTTCCACCGAGGAATTGCTCAATTTCCTTGATAGTGTCGTCGATGACCTCATCCTAAATAATGCGTCAGCCCAATAGTGTCCTAAACGTTTTTACAGCAAGTGTCAGGGGACGATTGACCCGCTTGACAGCTATCTTACACCCTTCGCCCATAGAAAACGTTTAGGACACTATTGGACAGCAATATAATTGTTTGAACTACAGCAATGTACAAGTACTCTAAACAGACTCTCTACGTACTCTTGGCTACAATTATTTTTTGCGAGAAAAAAGTGTAGCCAGATTGTAGCGTATTTTGGGCGTTTCGGCTATCTCTGTAACTACTCTGAAGAGGTAGAGGTCTATAAAACAAAAGTATCGTAACTCGTTAGAATTACGATACTTATACTTTTTCGGTAGTGCTCTCTGGCGGTGCTACCAGAGTACTTAAAGCGGAGAGGGAGGGATTCGAACCCCCGGACCCGTGAAGGTCAACGGTTTTCAAGACCGCCGCGATCGACCACTCTGCCACCTCTCCTTGCTTGCCGACTGAAGGGATATCCTCCGTCTGTAAGCACGCATCTCAATCAATGCGTTTGCAAAGATACGACATTTTCCCCAATAAACAAGCCTCCAGGCGTCAGCTTTTCCTCAACGTACATTCCACCCGCTAATGCAATTTCTCAAGAATGATGTTTTTGATGACTTCA
>ERZ827520.588-NODE-588-length-56178-cov-7.558149_pt1 | contig 56178 bp, 51 predicted proteins | sample MGYA00519581_ERZ827520 | MGnify/ENA primary metagenome ERZ827520 (study PRJEB31778, sample SAMEA3449339) | human gut metagenome | biome: human gut; feature: human-associated habitat; material: faeces | place: United Kingdom | collected 2010/2012 ... | reverse complement strand
GAGTGCTGGTGCACAGACATGGATGCAATGGCATCCCTTGCACAACTAGTGCCCGGGAGAAAAAATAATTTACACACAAATTAGGACTTGACTTTTTTAAACATAGCTTCTCTGATGTTTTTTGCTTTGCCTGTTGAACTTACTTTTTTAGGCAATTGCCAGTCTACAGCGTAAAACTTAATCGTCATCGATATTCTTCAACTCCTTGCCATCGTATTCTTGGTTGGTTATGATATATGTCATTGACAAACTACCTGTATTCCCAATGCTATTGATGATTTTAGTCCCGGTTAAAATGTCCTTATCTTTAGAAAAATAAAATATCTTATATCCATCAGACGTGACCAACAAATTAACACCGAAAAATAGTAGGAAGATATTGGGAAAGACTTCATTACTAAACATTAAAATAATGAAGAAAAAGATCATTATTATTAAAGGTACATATATTTTATTGTTATCAACAATAATTGATGGAAAAAGAATTGATGTAGCAAAAGGAATGAAACCAGGGTTAACCTTTGAATTATTCTGAACCTGAATCACATATCCATGTTTCAACCTTTTTTTTTGAACATCAAAATTTATAACTATATTAGTTGAGCTATATTTGCTATTTGACTGTCGAGTCTTCAATTCTTTTATGATGCAACGTAAAGATATAAAAAATACAAATAAAAATATAATTAACATTATCCAAAAGAACATTTTCTTTGGATCACTAATTTTAAGAAGTAATATAAGGATTGATGGGAAGAATGCTGTAAAAAAATATGCTATCCTGAAATGTAATTTTGTACCAAATAACATGGACTCACTCTCATTCTGATGATTTTATTAACAAAAAAGCAATACACACAAATACCTGTTGAGTATATTGCTTCATATCGACTATTTAAAACGATTATTAATCCCTATAGAACAAATCCCTCGTATACACCTTATCTCTAACATCATCCAAGCAGCTGTTATAGCGGTTTGCAATGATTGCCTGGCTTTGATTCTTGAAAGAATCAAGGTCGTTGACGACTTTGCTGCCGAAGAACGTTTCGCCGTCCTTGAGAGTTGGTTCATAAATGATGACTTTGGCACCCTTTGCCTTGATGCGTTTCATGACGCCTTGGATAGAACTTTGGCGGAAGTTGTCGGAATTTGACTTCATGGTCAGACGATAGACGCCGATGGTGACGTCTTTTTCGAGAGAAGAATCATAGGTGTTTTCTTCGTCATAGCTGTAGTAGCCGGCCATGTTGAGGACCTGATCCGCAATGAAGTCCTTTCTTGTGCGGTTGGATTCGACGATGGCTTCGATCAGGTTTTCAGGCACGTCGGCGTAGTTTGCCAACAGCTGCTTCGTATCCTTTGGCAGGCAGTAGCCGCCGTAACCGAAGGAAGGATTGTTGTAGTGCGAGCCGATGCGCGGATCGAGGCAGACGCCGTTGATGATGTCTTTTGTACTGAGGTTCTTCATTTCGGCATATGTGTCGAGCTCGTTGAAGTATGAAACGCGCAGTGCCAGGTAGGTGTTGGCGAAGAGCTTGACGGCTTCTGCTTCGGTGAAGCCCATGAAGAAAGTTTCGATGTCTTCTTTTAAGGCACCTTCTTGAAGCAAAGCGGCAAAGGTGTGGGATGCTTCAACTAAGCGAGCATCGTTTTTGTCGGTTGAGACGATGATGCGGCTCGGGTAGAGGTTGTCGTAAAGAGCCTTTGATTCGCGTAAGAATTCGGGACTGAAGATGATGTTTGAAGTGCCGTACTTCTTGCGGACTGAATCGGTGTAGCCGACAGGAATCGTTGATTTGATGACCATGATGGCATTCGGATTGACCGACATGACGAGTTCGATGACGCTTTCGACGGCGGACGTGTCGAAGTAGTTGCGCTTGCTGTCATAGTTCGTCGGAGCAGCGATGACGACGAAATCGGCATCCTTGTAAGCAGAAGCACCATCAAGCGTGGCGGTCAGATCGAGATCTTTTTCAGCCAGGTATTTTTCGATGTAGTCGTCTTGGATCGGTGACTTGCGATTGTTGATCAGATCGACTTTTTCAGGGATGATGTCAACGGCTGTGACATGGTTGTGCTGTGCAAGCAGCGTGGCGATGGAAAGGCCGACGTAGCCTGTTCCCGCAACGGCAATGTTGAGCGGCGACGGTGACTTCATTTTTTTGATTTCGCTGTTGATGAAGAGGTCGCTTGGCTCGAAATCGAGGACTTCTGCGAGGTTCTCGAGCTGCGGAATGGACGGCATGAAGTCTTGCTGTTCAAGACGTGAGAGCAAGGCACGATTAATGCCGACTTTGTCTGATAATTCTTGCTGCGTCATGTTTTTGGCTTTGCGTTTCGTTGAAACGATGTCTGCCAACAATGATTGTGATAATTTCTTCATTATGATTAGCCTCTTTTGTTATTTAAAATAACTTACAATAACCTATGTAACTTTTCTGTATGAGAATATACTACCACAAAGGGTATATTCCGTTCAATATATCTCATCAATGTTATCTATAATAACAAAAAATCCTTCATGCAAGACGCACGAAGGATTTTTTTTAGTGTTTGGCAACCAGTTCGTCAAACTTCTTTTGCTCGGATTCCATGATGGATTCGCCGATCATTCTGATGTCGTTGTCGTTGATTCCGATCGTGATCGGGACGATTTTGTTTTTTTCGGCAAATCCCAGCGAGCAGAGGATATTTTTGAACTTTTTGTTGGTGATGATGATGCAGTTTTCTTTATGCAGAAGCGTTGCCGGAGACTGTGCATTTAACAGGTAGGGTGTAATCGTGATGAGATCTGGCGAAAACTTTCTGTTCAAAAACAATGACATGTCGGACAATTCGGAAACAATGTCTGAAACCGTGATGATTTCAACCGGTGGCAGCATCTGCCTCATGATTGATTTGAGCTGAATCGACAGATAGAAAAGGTGCGTTTCGTCAAGAGGGTATCTTGAGTCGATCAAGTCATTGGTCCATTCGCTGAAGATTTGGCTGACGACGCCCGCAATTTTAAGGGTCTGGTCGTCAAACTTGCAGTCAAGGTACAGGTGCTCATCCGGAATCAGACATTGCAGTCCTAAGAGGCATTTTTTGAAGAAACCGACGAGTGCGGATCTGAAGGCAGGAATTTCAACGAGGTCTTTGCCGAGTTTTTTCTCAAAGTTAAAGAGCAGCTCGTTGAAGTGTTTCTGACCGAAAATCAGCTTGTGGACGTCCGTGATTTTTTCTTGAGTCCACCGATCCGCGAAGACGCAGCTGTTGGTGCAGCAATAGACAAGATATATGTAATCGTAGTCTTCTTCGCTGAAGCTGACGTTTAAGGCAGGCTCGATCGTTTCTTTTAGAACGTGTTTCATTTCATCATAGACGAAGATTTCTTTTAAAACGGCGAACTCGTCTGACGGAGGCAGGGTCACGGGATATTTGCGGCGTTTCCACGAAAGAATCAGCAGACATTCGAAATATCCGTATTCATGCACGGTCTGACTGAGAAATTCAGGGGTGATGGCTTTGTTCGTTTTAATGACGAAGTCTCGTGCAAGTTTGATTGAGCTTGCATCGATTCCCAAACAGTCGATGCCGTATTCATAATAAAGCAGCGCGATCAAGAAGCGAATTCTGTATTCGTCGCCGACGATTCGGTTGTTTTTGACGCCAAGTCCGATGCTGTCAAGGTATGACAGACACGTTTCGCGGACACGATAGGCGGTCGATTTGGTCAGATAGCTTTCATCGATAAAATAGGAAAAAGTTTTTTGAGAATCGTTTGCGATCATGAATTTCAGACATTCCAAAACGCGTGAAGTGCGATAGATCGCATACATCGAATTGACAAGCTCATTTTTGTTTGAATCGATTGAATATTTCGTATTCACCTTTTTGATGACAGCATTTTCGCTTAAATCAGACTTCAGCTCATCCAAAAGGAACAATACGTTGGAAGGACTGATGTTCAGCGTTTCGGAAACTTCCCTGACGCTGACCGATTCATGCGCTGAAAGCATGAAGAAAATGTTTAGTTTGTTTTGAATATTTGTTTCAAGAAAATCTCTGAGCATGGAAAAAGTCTCCTTTCGTTTGAGAATATCGGTGCAACAGAGCCGTAGTTAAGCGCTTTTTTGAATAAATCCAACAACAATACAGGATAACGCTGCAATAAATGCCCCTCTTCCCAAATTGTAGAAAAAATCGCCTGTTTTTTTGAAACCGAAAGCCTTGGTGCAAATGATAAAGTTTTGATACAAGGTGTTGCTTTCGCTGAGATTTCAGCAGTGAAAGGTTCTTGATTAGCAAATTTTGGAAGGAAGTGAAGAATGAAGAAGGGAAGTCATGATCAATCAGGAAGTTTGAGAGGAGGAATGATATTCGTTTTGGTCAAGGCGATTGTTTTCACGATTGCATTTCTGTTCGTGTCGGTGTTTGTTTTCGGAATGCTGCGTTGTCCGGATGATTCCATGAGTCCTTCGTTTCAAGGCGGGGATTTGGTGCTTTTTAACAGACTTGACCGAGAGTATCGAGCATCAGACGTCGTTGTCGTGAAAACACCTAAAGGACTTCAGGTCAGGAGAATCGTCGCCGTGGCACGTGACAAAGTCGAAATTGACGGTGAAGGTCTTAAGATAAACGGACACCTTCAGTCTGAAAGCAGGATATATGAAAAGACGTTTCCTTCAAAGAAAGGAATCAGTTTTCCGGTCAGAGTCAAGCGTGGCAACGTCTTCGTTTTGGCGGACGAGCGTCAAAATTCCGTGGACAGCAGAATTTATGGAGTGGTAAATGAAAGGGACATTAAAGGAACGGTTGTTTCCGTGTTCAGAGTAAGAGGTTTTTAAATTAAAGAAAGCGAGTGTATGAATTATGGTAGGCAAAAAATGTTTGAAGTCATTGTTGTTGTTTGGCGGAATCATGTCCGTGTTTGCGTTTGGGAAGACGGCATTGGCGGATGAGGTGCCGGTGATTAAGGGTGATGATGGAAAGTATGATATTAGCTGTATTGTGCAGGCACCGGAGGGATCGAAGTGGATAACGCATTATTTTGGGAAGGTACCTTTCGTGATAACAAGTGCGGATGAAAAAAATCCGAAGGCCAGCGTTGAAAACATCAGTGTTCCTGATGCAGAGAGTATGGAAGGGGGTGGCGCAAAATTTGATAGTGTTAAAAGGATGTGGACTGCTAACTTTTCAACGCGTATTTCTTTTGAAAAGTTCAAGCATACTGGGATATATGTCTACAAGCTTAAAGAGGGTTCCCTCCATGCTGGTACAAAGGCAAAGGCTCCATCTAAAGAGTACGTGGTGAGAGTTTTTGTCGTTGACGAAGGCAATGGTCCTGTAATAAAGGGGGTTACGGCTGAGGAATCCAGTCTTAAGAGATCGGAGCTTTCTTTTGTGAACAATATTTTCCCAGAAGCCACTCTTTCTATAAGGCAAGAAGTTTCTGGAGACTTAGCTGATAAAACAAAATCCTTTGAATATGTGGTGATGATTGAAAAACCGGCTTTTAGTGGAGGAAAGTATGCTGAGAGTGCGGTTTTAAGAAAAGGAGCGGATGAGAAAAGAGTTTCTTATGGTAAAGACCATGAGTTTAGTGTGAAAGCAGGTGAAGGAGTTACCCTTTATTGCCCAGCAGGGGCACATATGTATGTTCAGAGGAAATGTGAAAAGGATGGATATGTTCTTAAGCGTTCGGCTTACACAGATTTTGTCGGTGGGCGTCACGGTGAACGAGTTGGTAAAGATGGTAAGTATGTTTTTTCTTTATTGGGTGATAGTGATGATGGAGCATCACCAAATAAAGTTTTGGTGGCAAGTGGTAATGTAGGCATGACTGTTACCGACGTCGCAACCAGCGACGTTCCGCTTACCGGTCTTTTCCTCGATGAAAAATCAGGCGTCATGATGGTTGCCATTGCCCTTGGTTCGCTCGTGGCTCTTGGAGCTGGTGCAGTCGTTTACAAAAAGAAGACGTCTGACCGTTGAAAAAATCCTGTTTGATCATTTTGGTCAAAGCACTGAATTTTTCAGTAAACGCAGTTGTCGCATCGTGCCTCTTGTTGTTGTTTGCCTGCGGATGCTACAAGATTTATGATTCGCATGAGATCTATCAGCGGGCGGATTCCGATTTTGCGACTTACCAGAGTCCAGGGATAAAAGCCAAAAAGAAAATGGTTTCGTTTGATAAGCTGAAAAAACTGAATCCCGATGTCTTTGGGTGGCTGGAAGTCGAAGGAACGAATATTTCTTATCCCGTTCTCAAATGTTCCGATAATCTGAAGTACGTCAATACCGATGTCAAAGGGAGGTTTTCGCTTGTCGGCGGAATTTTCTTGGATTGCCGCAACAAGACTGATTTTTCGGATAAAAACAATATCATCCATGGACATCACATGGATAAGAACAGGATGTTCGGCGGTTTGGACAGATTCAGAAAAAAGGGCTACTTTAAAAAACACAAGACAGGCTGGCTGTACTATGAAAAAAGCTGGCACAAGATTTCGTTTTTTGCTTTCGTTGAAGGTGATGCCTATGATTCGGTTTTGTACGGACCGTGGATCGAACGAAATGATGAGTATTTGAGATACGTTAAAGGACATGCCAAGCGTTTCAGAAAAATAAAGATTGGCGAAAATGATCGTTTCGTTACGTTGTCGACTTGCAAAGGGAGAACAACAAACGGCAGGTTTCTTTTGATCGGCAAGATTGAGCCAAAACGTTTCGTACGCAAAGATAAATCAAAGATGGAGATGGTCGATGAATAAGATTGAAATAAGTTTGCAGGATTTGTTTGAGTCGGATGTTTCGCTGGAAACGGTTGGCTTGAAAACCGGCGTCAGTTCCGTACTTTTGGATGAGTACAGACGAGGTCTCAAGTCCTGGCGCAAGATGCCGCTTGACGTTGCGTTGCGCCTTACCGATTATTGGAATTCCAGGGAAGACGTGCTGTCCAAGTATCAACGGGTTATTTTGATGAACCAGTTGACGCTGATTCAGTCATTCAGGAAAATGTGCCCGGATGCAAAGTGCGGTTATTATGACGATTCAGGTATCGAAAGTGCGCTTGGCGTTTTGGACAGCGGTCTTGAAGGCATGTACGATGACGTTTATGGTCTTTCTGATTCCGTTTCGGAGTCGGTCAGTGGATTTATCATTGACGTCTTATCGATGTACAACGATGTCGGGTGGCGCTACGGAAACCTTTCCGAGATTCAAAAGGAAAATCTGAATCCGGCCTGGATCGTATTCGGGGGATTCAGCAGAGAATTTGAACGCAGACACTATGAGGCATGCAACAGCATCGTCAATCGCTTGGACATGTTTCCGACCGTATCTTATAAAACGGACGAGGCGGGAAACAGGAATCTGCTTTCTGAAACGGAGATGGTTGGATACTACAGGCGCTTGTTAAGAAATTACGAATGCTGCCTGAAAAACGTTGACGATGCTTCAAACGACGTGACTTTCAGCGCTTTGCGCAAGATGTTTGAAAGATGAGTTTTGGTTTGGGCGGGTGGGTTTGAAGACGTGTCTTGCAAACGTTCGGGGATGCTTGCAAGACGGTGCGAACTTGAGCTTTTGCAAGGATTATCCCGTTTCTTCGTTATTTCGGTAATGCCAGCGTGTTTGTTGTTATACTCCTAAAAATTTTGATGGTTGTTTTGACGAATGGAGGTGCGGGATGATGCCGAGCGGCAAGAAAAATGGTGTTTTCATGGAAATGCTCAGAATTTTGTGTCTTGAGTTCGCTTTTGCCGTCTTGCTTGCATTCATTGTCTGTTTGGTTGGTGGGTTGCTGTTTATGGTTGTTGGTTGATGTTTTAGCTGTTGGCAATCAAGTGTGTCCGGGATGATCAATCGGAAATAAGGGTGATTTTCGGTTGATCGTGCCAAGGAAAGGATCGGATGAAAGTCTGATCCTTTTTGCGCTTTTGGAGCAGACACTTCATCTTGCAACGAAATATGCGTGAATTATTTTGGCTGAAGTCGTGCAATCAGAAAATACGAATCGGTCTGTTCGGGTTCAATCATTAACTTAAAATGTCATTCAAGCAAAAATGTATTATAATCATTGTTAGCATATGGTTGTTATCGGTATGCTAGTTGTGAGATAATGAAAGTATCTGATTAATGAAAGAAGAGGAATGCAGTTATGAAGGGAATAATTCTTGCGGGCGGATCGGGTACGCGCCTGTATCCGATCACCAAAGGAATTTCAAAGCAACTGATTCCGGTTTACGACAAGCCGATGATTTATTATCCGCTGTCAACGCTCATGCTGGCCGGAATCAGAGACATTTTGGTGATTTCGACGCCGGAGTACACGCCGTTGTTTGAGAGCCTTTTGGGAGACGGTTCCGATTTTGGAATCAATCTTTCCTATAAGGTTCAGGAACATCCGAACGGTTTGGCTGAAGCGTTTATTTTAGGGAAAGAGTTTATCGGCTCTGATTCAGTGTGTCTGATTTTGGGCGACAACATCTACTACGGAAGCGGCCTTTCAAAGCAGCTCCAGGCAGCAGCCAAAAAAGAGGACGGCGCAACCGTCTTCGGGTATCACGTCAACGATCCGGAAAGATTCGGCGTGGTCGAATTCGACGAAAACATGCATGCCTTGTCGATTGAAGAAAAGCCGGAACATCCGAAGAGCAACTATGCCGTCACCGGCCTTTACTTCTACGATAACGACGTTGTCGAAATCGCGGAAAATCTGAAGCCGTCCGATCGCGGCGAACTTGAAATCACGGACGTCAACAAGGAATATTTGAAACGCGGCAAGCTTGACGTCAAGCTCATGGGCCGCGGGTACGCATGGCTCGATACCGGGACTCATGATTCGATGCTTGAAGCGGCAAGCTTCATCTCGACCATTCAAAAGCGTCAGAACCTGAAGGTGGCCTGCCTTGAGGAAATTGCGTACCGGATGCACTGGATTTCAAGGGAAAAGCTCATTGAGCTGGCGCAGCCGCTGAAGAAGAACGACTACGGTCAGTATTTGTTGCGTCTGGCAGCTGAAGATTAGAAAATTACAGAGAGGTTTTATTGAAATGAACATTATTGTTACAGGCGGCGCGGGGTTCATCGGCAGCAACTTCGTGTTCCATATGCTTAAGGCACATCCGGATTATCGCATCATCTGCGTTGACAAGCTCACGTATGCGGGCAACCTGTCGACGCTCAAGTCGGTGATGGACAATCCCAACTTCCGTTTCTGCAAGATTGACATCTGCGACCGTGAAGCAATCTACAAACTGTTTGAAGAAGAACATCCCGACATGGTCGTCAACTTTGCGGCCGAATCGCACGTCGATCGTTCGATCGAAAATCCGCAGCTTTTCCTTGAAACGAACATCATGGGGACGTCGGTTTTGATGGACGCCTGCCGCAAATATGGCATCAAGCGCTACCATCAGGTAAGTACGGACGAAGTCTACGGCGACTTGCCGCTTGATCGTCCCGACCTGTTCTTTACGGAAGAAACTCCGATTCATACGAGCTCTCCTTACAGCAGCTCCAAAGCCTCGGCCGATCTGTTGGTTTTGGCATACCATCGTACATATGGCCTGCCCGTGACGATTTCGCGCTGCTCAAACAACTACGGTCCGTATCATTTTCCTGAAAAACTGATTCCGTTGATGATCATCAACGCCTTGAACGACAAGCCTCTTCCGGTTTACGGCGAAGGCCTCAATGTTCGCGACTGGCTTTACGTTGAAGATCACTGTCGCGCAATCGATCTGATCATCCACAAAGGACGCGTTGGAGAAGTGTACAACGTCGGCGGCCATAACGAAATGAGAAACATCGACATCGTCAAGATCATCTGCGAACAGCTCGGCAAGCCTGAAAGCCTGATCACGCATGTTGCCGATCGCAAGGGACACGACCGCCGCTATGCGATCGACCCGACGAAGATTCATGACGAGCTCGGATGGGAACCTGAAACGATGTTCAAGGACGGCATCAAGAAGACGATCCAATGGTACCTTGACAACAAGGACTGGTGGGAAGACATCGTTTCCGGCGAATATCAGAACTATTATAAGAAAATGTACGAAAATCGCTGATTTGTTTGTGAGGGAAAGGCATGAAAATTTTTGTAACGGGCGTGTCCGGACAGCTCGGACACGACGTAATGAACGAACTCAATAAACGCGGATACGAGGGTGTCGGTTCAGATATTGCGCCTGAATATGCCGGAGCTTCCGACGGAACGTTCGTCACGAGTGCTCCCTATGTTTCGATGGACATTACGGACAAGGAGGCCGTCGAAAAGACAATCACGGATCTGAATCCTGACGTCGTGGTCCACTGTGCCGCATGGACGGCCGTCGACATGGCAGAAGACGACGACAAGGTCGAGCTCGTGCGTCAGGTCAACGCAAAGGGAACCGAAAACATCGCTCTGGTCTGCAAGAAGCTTGACTGCAAGATGGTCTACATCTCAACGGACTACGTCTTCGACGGACAGGGCACGAAGCCATGGGAACCGGACTGCAAGGACTACAAGCCGCTGAACGTCTATGGTCAGACCAAGCTCGAAGGCGAGCTTGCGGTAAGCCAGAATCTGGACAAGTACTTCATCGTGCGCATTGCCTGGGTCTTCGGCGTCAACGGCAAGAACTTCATCAAGACGATGCTGAACGTTGGCAAGACGCATGATACGCTGAAGGTCGTGTCCGATCAGATCGGAACTCCGACCTACACATATGATCTTGCGCGCCTTTTGGTCGACATGATCGAAACGGACAAGTACGGCTATTATCACGCAACGAACGAAGGCGGCTATATTTCATGGTATGATTTTGCGTGCGAAATCTTCAAGCAGGCCGGCTATAAGACGAAGGTCATCCCCGTGACGACCGAAGAGTACGGCCTTTCAAAAGCCGCGCGTCCGTTCAACAGCCGTTTGGACAAGAGCAAGCTCAAAGAAAACGGCTTTGAACTGCTGCCGACTTGGCAGGACGCGCTGTCGCGGTATTTAAAGGAAATCGAATACTAAAGAGGTAATTCAAAATGGGACAAATCAATGTTGAAAAAAACGTCGGCGGAATCGAAGGCCTTTGTGTCATCACGCCGGCAGTCCACGGTGACGATCGCGGATACTTTATGGAAACGTACAATGAAAACGACATGAAGGAAGCAGGCATCGACGTGAAGTTCGTGCAGGACAACCAGTCGATGTCAACCAAAGGCGTGCTGAGAGGACTGCATTTCCAAAAGCACTTCCCGCAATGCAAGCTCGTGCGAGCCGTTCGCGGAACGGTGTTTGATGCGGTCGTCGATCTTCGTCAGGATTCGAAGACGTACGGCAAGTGGTACGGCGTGACGCTTTCAGCCGAAAACAAGAAGCAGTTCCTGATTCCCGAAGGCTTTGCGCATGGTTTCCTCGTTTTGAGCGATGAAGCGGAATTCTGTTACAAGGTCAACGACTTCTGGCATCCAAACGATGAAGGCGGCATGGCCTGGAACGATCCCGAAATCGGGATAGAGTGGCCGGAACTTGTCGGCGAGTACAAAGGCACTCCGGCCGCTGAAGGCTACACGCTTGAAGACGGCACGAAGATCACTCTGTCCGACAAAGATCAGAAGTGGCTTGGATTCAAGGACACGTTCAAGTTTTAAAATAATTTTCAAAAGATCCGGAATCGGTGTGCGGTTCTGGATCTTTTATTGTCATCAAAATAAAAATATTTTTATATTTATTTAGAGACCCGCAGATTGCTTGGCTTGTTAAAATGGTGTTGTAGTCAGTTTTTGAAAGGGGAACGTTTTTTATGACCAAGGAACGATTTAGGGAACTGTCGCACGCCGTGGCGGTGTTTGTGTTTGTGTTTGAAGGCTCTGCATTTTCAAGCGAAAACGATGTTTTGGCGGTCGAGGGAAAAGACGGCAAATATACGGTGCACCATGTCCTGCGTGCTGCAAGAGGGATGCGTGCGTTTGTTCCGCAGCATTTGGTTGAGTTTGAGGTTAAAAAAGAAACCCCGGATGCCCCTGACGTTTCGATCGGCAAGGTTCGTGTCGATTACGATTCTTCCCAAAATTTAAAAGGAAGCACGCAGCTTTCTTTCGGAACCTTCACGCGTGCGGGCGAATACTCTTATGTGTTGAGCGAGAAGAAAAACAATGTTTCGGGGATGGAGCAGTCCACTGCAAAATACAGGCTTCGGGTCCAGGTTTCAAGCGATGGAAATGGAAAACTCAAAATTAAGTGCGTTACGGCTGAAACGGACGGCAAAAAGCGAGATAAGATCGAATTCACTGACGTTATCAGGAAGAAAGGCGAGTTGTCAATTTCCATGAACGTTCAGGGAGATTCGGCAGACAAGCAAAAAGAGTTCCCGATCGTGCTTAAGCTGAGCAAGGCAAAAACTTATGACGGAAACGGCATTGCCGAAGCGATAATCGAAAACAGGGATTCAAAGGAAAAACGAAAGATCAGGGTGGCTTATGGGAATCAAAAACAAGTGTCGTTAAAGCATGGGGATGTTTTGCGGTTCGTTCTTCCGATCGGGACCGGGTACTGGGCATATCAGAAATGCGAAAGGGACGGTTATTCGCCTGATGTTTGGTCTTCTGACGGGGATTCGATTCCTTATAGCGGTTCGGCAGGTGACGGAAAATATGATTTCGGGCTCACCAACGGTTGCAAGGGCAACGGTGGTTTGATGGACGGTATGTCGAAGGATGTTTTCCTGCGTGGCCTGGATGCTAAAATCAACGTGACAAACGTCTTCAACGGCAAGAAAGTGTCGCTGATCAAGACGTTACCTGATGATTATTTGGGATTTGAAATAATCGGGATCATTGTTGTGGTTTGTGTGATTATGGGAGTTGCGATGGTGTTTAGAAGGAGAAGGCTTTGAACTGAGGAGAATTGGGTCCTCGCCTTATTGGGCGAGGATTTAAATTTTACAGGGTTGCGGATTGTTCGGTTGAGATTGACAAAAAAATTGCTTTTATTTATGATACTATCTGTGCTGAAAACTAATTTGAATTAAATTTAGTTGTTCATATAATAAATTTATTATTGTGCAGTTATATCAAGAGAGGCGTAAAATGAGTATCAGGGATTATTTGTTGCCGGCTATCAAAGGCTTTAATTATGATAAGTACTGGAATCGAAGAGATAAGATATTTGAAAAGAAGACACCCAAAATATTAAAGATGTATTATCTTTTTTATTTGCGCAGGATGGATGCCAAAAATGGAGCTGATATTAATATATTAACGGCTGCTAGAGAGAACAATTTTAAAGGTCATCCTATCTTAGGGCATGGTATAAAAGGCATCGTAATTGCTGGTGAAGCGAAAATTGGCAAAAATGTACAGATTTCTCATCAGGTTACCATCGGACGATCGAAAGGTGGTGTCCCAACGATAGGTGACGATGTTTATATAGGACCCGGCGCTAAAATTTTTGGTGGCATCAAAATAGGAAATAACGTTAGAATTGGTGCTAATTGTGTGGTTTTTGAGGATGTGCCCGACAATGCGACGGTGGTATTGCAAAAGCCAAGGGTTATCATAAAGGATCCAGACTATCATTATTCTATATTTGAGGATACTGAAGAACATAAGAAAGGCTAGAAAATAGCGGGGAACATTACATAATTTGGTTGATATTAAAGGTTGGGCATTAATTGAATACGCCCGCCTTTTTGTTTTGGAAATGCGAATATTATCATAGCAGATAATATTATGGTAAAATTGTTTTTGAGATTAATACTGCAGAAATTAGTGAGATGAAAATGAATAATAAATATCTTATAAGCTGGCATGACAGTGCCAAAAATACTGGTGGAACAAAGGCAAAAGATGATGTTGAATTCTTTTTGAGAAATCAAGGGTACAACATCATAGATACTCCGCATAATAAGTATCTTAAAATGTTATATGTAATTTTTGTTTTGCCATTGGTGTGCTTAAGAATACGCAAAGGCGTAATTTATGTTCAATTTCCTACAGGCATACCTTTTCAAATGAAGATGATAATATTTTTTATCAAGCATTTTTCTGGTGCTGAGCTGGCGTATATCATACATGATATAGAAACCCTGAGGATATGGAACGATGGCAATGACCATCCTGAGAGTGAGCAAACGGAGATGTCGTTTTTAAAAGAAGCGGATGGGATAGTTTCGCTCAATCATAAGATGACAGACTGGTTGATTGAAAAAGGAATCAAGGCACCAATAACTGACATGAAAATATGGGATTATAATAACCCTAAGCCATTGACTGATTCGAGAGAGTACAAGAAAAGCATCGTATTTGCGGGAAATTTGGGCAAATCAACGTTTTTGAAAAAATGGGATTTGGAAACTCCGATTGATGTTTACGGACCCAATGCCGCAGATAAGTATCCAAGCAACGTATCATACAAAGGAGTCCTAGCCGCTGAAGAACTTCCTGGTGCACTAGTCCAAAGTTTTGGATTGGTCTGGGACGGAAACTCCATGGATACATGTACAGGTAATTATGGAAGTTATTTGAGAATTAATGATCCGCATAAAGTATCGTTGTATCTGAGTAGCGGACTTCCGATCATTATTTGGTCAGAGGCGGCATTGGCAGACATTGTAAGAGATGAAAAATTAGGGATAACCGTAGATAGTTTGAAGGATATTGACAGAGCTTTATCTGAAGTGAAAGTCGATGATTATCAAAAAATGTGTTCAAACGTACAAAATATAGCCAAGCTGATGAGAAAGGGATATTTTTTGAAAAACGCTACTGATGAGTTAAATAAGTTGATGAATAGGCAGGAATATTGAATGAAGAACTATATTATATCTTTAGAAGATACCGAAAAGAATACGGCTGCACCCAAGGCCAAGGTAGATGTAGTTAAGTACTTGGAAGAACTTGGATTTGTTAACAAGTATTTGAAATTTGAAACCGATTCTAGTTTAAAATCCAAGATTCAGAAGTATTTTGCGTTAAAGATAACGGTGCCGAGCTTTTTCAAGAAGCATCGAGATATGGATGCTTTGGTCTTGCAATACCCGCTTTATTCAACTGTCATTACTAAGGCCATAATTGACAATGCAAGAAAATATACCAATGCTAAACTTTATTTCGTTATTCATGATCTGGAATCACTGAGATTGTTCAGAGATAATAAGGAATTTATCAGGGAAGAAGTTGGAATTTTGAACGGATCTGACGGATTGGTCGGGCACAATGATAAAATGAATGAATGGCTCAAAGATAATGGTGTCAATGTTCCTATTGCTAATTTGGAAATTTTCGATTATGACAACCCTCAAGGGATACAAAGTGGTTATCCTTATGACGGGTCCTTATGCTTTGCCGGCAATTTAAAGAAAGCTGATTTTTTAAACAGGCTTGACATAAATCATCAGTTATTTTTGATGGGTCCTAATCCGCAAAATAATTACGGTGAATGCATTAATTATGAAGGACAATATACCCCTGAAGAGGTTCCGGCACACTTGAATCACAGTTTCGGATTGGTGTGGGATGGAAAAAGCGTGGACAAGTGTGATGGAGTATTTGGGGAATACATGAGATACAACAATCCGCATAAGGTGTCATTGTACTTGAGTTCAGGAATACCGGTTATTATTTGGAAAGATGCCGCATTGGCTGATTTTGTTGAGAAAAATAAAGTCGGTATAACCGTTGAGTCGTTGGAAGATGTTGATTCGATTTTAGACGAACTCAGCAGCGAACAGTATAATGAGATAAAGAGTAATACGCAAGTAATTGCTGAAAAGATGCGTTCCGGATACTATATCAAGAAAGCAATCAGGCAATTGATACACTAGTTTAATCGAGAAGAGGAATAGAGTATGCAAGCAATGCTCATTTTGGCACACAAGAATGTTGATCAGGTATTGCAGTTGGCATCTAAATTGAACAGAAGGTTTGAAGTATACATTCATTTTGATACCAAATGCCCTGTCAGCGAAAAAGAGAAGTCGTTTATGGATGATAACGGCATTAAACATATCTCTGAAGTTGATGTAAACTGGGGCAGTTGGAGCATAGGCGAGGCGGCATATCGTTTGATGAAACTTGCCTTGAAGAATCCTGATATATCGTATGTGCATGTTATTTCCGGTCAAGACTGGCCAGTAAAAAATATTGATGAGTTATATGAAGTTTTTGAAAATAACGATAGAATCTATATGCGTTATATCAAGGCTGAAGACAGAGTTAAGTCACATGAACGGCTGATTTGGTGGCAAAAGTTCTATTTTAACTATGATACCGTTAAGAGAAGAACTGTTTTTGGCAAATTTTATCATCGTTTTTTGATATTTGTTCAATTGTTGCTTAGAGTTAATAAGTTCAAGAAGCTGGGAATAGATCTTGATATTTATACCGGTGCCAATTGGATGGATCTTCCGAGGGATGCTATACAATACTGTGTGGAATATATGGATAAGCACCCCAACTTTGTCAAGATGCTTCAAACAGGGTGTTTTTCGGATGAATTCTGGGTTCAGACGATATTATGCAATAACGAGGACTATTTGAAAAGATGTACGAACGAAAACTATCGTTATATAAAATGGGTTGAACAATATGGGAGCAATCCCGCCATTTTGGACGAAAATGATTTGAACGAGATAAAAGATGGCAACTTCTTTTTTGCGAGGAAATTTGATTTCAAGCATTCCAGTGATTTGATTGAAAGGCTCAATGAAGTTTATAAAAATTGAACAGAATAAAATGAGTCCTTACTGTGTCATAAAGTTCAGTAAGGACTCATTTTTATTATCTGTTTTCTTCAGGTTCTTCTTTTTCTGTCAACGTGATTACGCCAACTGCATTCAAACCGGTATGCGTCATGATGATCGGACTTGTCAAACGCGCAATATATGCAGCATCCTTGCTTCCTTCCGGCAACATGGCTTCTTTGATTCGTTCAAGGAAGTCTTCATCGGTTCCGACGTTTGAAAGTGACAGTTCCTGAATGTGGTTGTCTTGATGGAACTTGCTCAATTCTTGGCAATATTTCAGGAATGCTTTGCGACTGCGCCCCTTGTAGACAACGTCAAGGCTGTTTTCACGGAGACGAACGATAATTTTCAGATTGATTAATTTGGTCAAAGCGCCTGCCAGTTTGCTGACGCGACCGCCGGCAACCAAACAGTCCATGTTGTCGACCAAAACGTCCGTCGTCGTGCGCTTATGGATATCCAAACAGTGTGCTTTGATTTCTTCGATGCTTTTTCCTTCCTTAGCATCTTTTGCTGCTGCTAAGACCTGGAAAGAAAGCGCACGATCAGTTTCTTTGCTGTTGATGACGGTGACGCTGCATTTTACCATTTCAGCGGCAGAACATGCGGTTTGGTATGTACCGCTCAAAACGTCAGACATCATGATTGCCAAAATCTCGCTGCCATCAGCTCCAAGTTGTTCAAATGTTTCCAAAAAACGTCCCATTGGCGGTTGACTGGTCTTTGGAATGTTGCCCTTGCGCAGTTCGTCGACGAGTTCCTGTCTTGTGATCGTTTCGCCGTCAACGTGGTTTTCCCCGTTGATCTCGACTGACAACGGAATAACGTGGATATCGTATTCTTCAATTTCTTCTGGTGTCAACTGAGCTGAGGAGTCGGTGACAATCTTGATTTTAGACATTCGAAATGTTCCCCCTTAAAATCGTTTTCTATGTGTATATTATACCGCAAAGAGGGAGTGTGTTCCAATATTGCAATATTTTATTCCAAATTTGAAAAATGCATTCCAATTTGGAAATTATTCTTCTTTAAATGCCCAGAAACGTTGTCCAATGTAGTTCAAGCCGACGAAGAATACTGAGCCTGCAAGCATTGCGATATTGTCTTGGATGCCTTTGTCAAATGAACTGAACGCCAAAATGGCCAACGGTTTTGCAACGCCGTACGCAACAAGATAGCAGACAGTAATGTTGATGACGAATTTGATGACGGTCTTCATGCTCTTGGACTTGTTTTGGAAAGTAAAGTACTTGTTTAAAAAGTAGCTGACGATGCTTCCGACTACGTAGTTGGAAGCAGAAGAGATCCAATAACTGAGATGGAAGAAGTTGTAGCAGATGAACATGGTGCCCATGCCGACTACGGTATTCACGATCCCAACCAAAATGAACTTGATCATGGTCACGTCGAAGAAGTTCTTGAATTTATTCATTATTTCTTTTCCTTTATGATGTAGATTGGTCTGTGCTTGACTTCGGTGAAGATCTTTCCGATGTACTTGCCGACGATTCCCAGGCAGAAGAGTTGGATGCCACCTACGAAGAGCAGGATGCAGACCATTGATGCCCAGCCGCTTGTCGGGTCGCCGCCATGGACGATGTAGCGGATGATGATGAACAGGATTCCACAGCCTGACAGGAAGGCGGAGATGAAGCCGACAAACGATGCGATGTCAAGCGGGAACTGCGAGAAGTTTACTATGCCGTCAACGGAATACTTGAACAGGCTCCAGAAATTCCAGCTCGTCTTGCCGGCCACGCGCTCGCGGTTCTTGTATTCGAGATACTTCGTTCTGAATCCGACCCAGCTGAAGATGCCTTTTGAAAAGCGATTGTATTCGCTCATTTCGAGAATCGCATCAACCATTTGGCGCGTCATGATGCGAAAATCACGGGCGCCATCGACGATTTCGGTATCGGAAATCTTATTGATGATTTTGTAAAACATTCTGGCAAAGAACGACCTTATCGGCGGTTCGCCTTCACGTGTTGTCCTGCGTGTACCCACGCAGTCATAGTCTTCATTTTCGATGATGTCAATCATTTCCGGAAGCATCTCCGGCGGGTCTTGCAGGTCAGCGTCCATCACGGTCACATAATCGCCTGTTGCCTGCTGAAGACCGCAGTACAGTGCGGCTTCCTTGCCAAAGTTGCGGGAAAACGACACGTAATGCACGTTTTCCGGATCAAGTTCATTCAGCTTTCGCATTTCCGGAAGAGTGCCGTCCGTAGATCCGTCATTGATGAACCAGTATTCGAACTTGATATCCTCCAGTTTACTGTTAATTTCTTCTGCCGCCTGGTAGAACAGGGGAAGACTGTCTTCCTCGTAGTAGCAGGGGACGATGATTGATAGTGTCTTCATTAAAAATCCTCCGATTTTTTCATCTGAAAGAATATGTGTGAATTCATTGGAAAAGGAAAACATTTCTTTTGCAAGATATATTTCAGAAAGAGTATTACTGTAATTATGTGGCATTTTTTTGATTGGTACCCTTTCAGTGGTGAATGATGAAAAAAGGTATCTATCAGGGCAACACACAAATTAAGTTCTTTTATACCAATTTACAGAATCACTAACATATATTATATAGTATAACACTTGTATTGAGTTGATGTTTTCTTAAGTTTCAGTGCGTTTCATTGAAGATAAAGGCTGTATGGTGGTTTAGGGAGGCAGTTAGCTGATGTTACTGTTGAAGTAACGTTGCTTTTTAGCTACAATAAGTAATATTGTTAAGAATATATTAATTAGGAGGATATAGTGCTAATGAGTGATAAGATACACAATTTATCAAGTATTGCCAAGAATATAATTGCAATATTAGTATGTGCGGTTATGAGCATCATTGTCATATTGCCATATTTACACGATGGTTCATTGCATTGTGGTGTGGATATGTCATTTCACTTGAACAGAGCATACAATTTAAGTGAAAACATCAGAAATGGCAACTGGTTTCCATATTTGGACACATATAGTTTTAATCAAGTGGGGTCGGCTGTTAATATGGCCTATGGTGTATTGCCATTGTATCCTGTTGCTTTGGCCATGCTTGTCATTAGTAATCCAATACATGCTGTTTATGCAGCTATGATTTTCTTTATTTTCATTTCCATGCTGATTTCATATGTAATGGGAAACAAGGTATGGCACAGCAGACAAAAAGCACTTGTTTTTTCATTCCTTTATGTTTTGTCATCATATAACTTCAGTTGGATGTTTGGCACGTTTGGATTAGGACAGACGGTAGGTTATATTTTTGTGCCACTTATCTTCTATGGCTTATACAGTATTTTCTGTAACGAGAAGAAGGAGTGGTATTTTCTTGCAATAGGTATGACAGGAGTAATATATACTCACATATTGAGTGTTTTGATATACGCTTCAGCAATTCTCCTAGTTCTTATAATCATATTGTTCAGTACGAAAGGTTTTTTTAGAAATTTCAAGTACTTTGTATATGCATGTGTAGCATCGTTATTCTCAACTATATTTTACTGGAATAATTTCAGAGAATTATATGCAAATGATATTTCGACCACTAATGCTGGAAATATTGCGTCAGCTAAATTGGGATTGGGAGATGCAATAGTTGGATCTTTTAATGGCAATAATGGTACATTTGGGCCGTTGTTAACAATGTTGGTAATTGTTGGTCTGATAATGTATAACAAGCAGACTAAATTTGCTAAGTTGACTATAGTGGTAGGATTGATATATTTTCTTGGAACAACAACGGTGTTTGATTTATTTTGGAATTTTCTTAATAATACACCGTTGGTTATGCTTCAATGGCCAGGAAGACTCAGGATGGTTTCTAATTTCTTCTTTGCGGTTTTTGCAGCTGAAACTGTTTCCTTGATTGTAGGGGAAAGAAGTATGTATGTTAAGAATATTTCTGCCCTGGCAGGGATTGCCATGGTATGCATTAGCTTAACATATACATTCTTGAATCAGAGTGCTAATCAAGTTCATGTTGATTATAAACCGACTACGGCAAAACAGGCCCCATTTACAAATTATCAGGTCAGTTCAAAAACAGGCTTTATGTATCTGGTTCGAGGGTATAATACGGGTGTAGGGTCATTGGATTATTGGCCGAAAAAGTCTGTGGTTAATTGGAACACTGAGGAAAAAATAAGGACACATCACGTTTTTCTGGATAAAGAGGAAGCTTTGGTGAAATACAGTAGTATGCCCGATGGAATCAGTTACAAAGTTAATAACAAAAAGAATTGCAGTTTGGATTTGCCATTTTTCAATTATGGAAAACATTATATCGTTCGCGTTGATGGCAAGGAAAGGAATTATTTCGAGACGTCGCGTGGAACGATAGGCGTTTCGAATATAGCTAAGGGAAAACATAACATAGATGTAAAGTACAAGCAGAATAATATTGAAAATACAGCTAAGATAATATCTATTGTGACTATTTTATTACTCTTGCTGATGGCTGCTGTTAAAAATATTCCTTGTAAAAAAGATAAGAACATTTTATAAACTTATGCATATATTTTGCTAGTTTAGTCACAAATGAAATGCTATTTGATTTCTGAAAAAGCATCCTTTGTGGGATAAATATCATGTCATTTGTCATCTTCATTGCATTAAGTGCAGTTGTTGTCGCAAGACGCAGAAGTTGAAGAAAGACCGCCCGGTAGTTTTAATCACCGGGCGGTCTTTTGCTGTATTCAGTTATTTCAGAATTTTTACAACCGTGTCCTTCATCTCATCCGGTGCGATAACCGTGTCATGCAGGACCGGTGCGTCAAACAGGCGCTGTACCGTTGCCGGCAGGTCGACGCCTGTCTTGTCGTGGAGGAACTTGACTGCCTCGAGACCTTCTTCGTCTTTTCCCTTGGCATCTAAGGCATTTAAAACTGCTTGCGGGAATTTATACGGGCTTGCCGTTGAAACAACGACAAGCGGACTGTTATCGCCCGTATTTGCCTTATAGCTTTCGGCGGCTTTGGATGCAACGGCCGTATGCGGATCGATTGCCGTCTCGTCGGCGGAAAAGACGCGCGAAATTTCTGCAGCTGTTTCGTCTTCAGTTGCAAAATCAGCTGCGAAATCGGCAAGTTTTGCGCGCATATCGGAGTCAATCGTGTATTTTCCTGAAACCGACAGCTGATTCATCAATTCGGCCGTCTTATTGGCATCTTCGCCCGAAACATAGAACAACAAACGTTCAAGGTTGCTTGAAACGAGAATGTCCATGGAAGGAGAACTCGTGACGTAGAATGGACGATTCTTGTCATACGTGCCTTCATTGAAGAAATCGGTCAAGATGTTGTTCTTGTTTGAAGCACAGATGAGCTTGTTGACGGGAAGACCGAGTTTCTTTGCGAACCATCCTGCGAGGATGTCACCGAAGTTGCCCGTCGGAACGCTGAAATTGATCTTGTCTCCGACTGAGATCCTGCCATCTTTGACGAGTTTTCCGTAAGCATAGAAATAGTACACGATCTGCGGGAAGAGTCGTCCGATGTTGATCGAGTTGGCAGAAGAGAATTGATAACCTGCCTTGGCAATCGTTTCAGCGAGTTCTTTGTCATTGAAAAGTTTTTTGACGTTTGTTTGAGCAACGTCAAAATTGCCGGTAATTCCGACGACGTGCGTATTTTTTCCTGTTTGCGTCAGCATCTGCTTTTCTTGAATGGCACTGACGCCGTCTTTTGGATAAAAGACGATGATTTGCGTGTGGGGAACGTCGGCAAATCCAGCCATGGCAGCTTTGCCGGTATCGCCTGACGTTGCCGTCAAAATGACGATATCCTTGTCTGAGCCGTTCTTTTTGGCCGCAACGGTCATTAAATGCGGAAGAAGCTGCAAAGCAACGTCCTTGAAAGCAATCGTCGGGCCATGGAAAAGCTCAAGGTAGGCGTTGTCCGCATGATAGTCAACCGGTGCTATTTCTTGGGTATCCCATTGATCTCCATATGCTTTGTCGATGCATGAGCGCAGTTCCTCATCAGTGTAGTCGGAAAAAAGCGGACGCAGAATCTTGTATGCCAAATCCTGGTACGACAGGTCTTTTAATTCGTTTAGATCAAGGTCGATTTCAGGAATTGACGTTGGAACGTACAAGCCGCCATCAGGACTGAGGCCTTGAAGGACGGCTTGTGAGGCAGTAATCGTTTGACCTTTTGGATCGCGCGTGCTGCGATAGAGAGTTTGCATGTGAAATACCCCTTTCAAAAATTTCAAATTTCGAAGATTAATGCTGATAAAACTGATAATGTTCGCATTGCTTTAAGTAAATTATAATCATCATAGTGCTTTTCGGCAACAAATTTATAGAATACGTAGGTTTTTAATGTCTCCTTATGTTAGAATAGTAACAAATAAACCAAGTGGGGGTAGCATTACATGGAAACAATCAAAATTGGCATTTTGGGTCTCGGAACCGTTGGCAGCGGCGTGATTCGCATCTTGCGCGATCATGCTGAAAAAATTTCCAACATTACAGGCAGAAGACTCGAAGTCAAGACAGTTGTCGTGCACAATCTCAAAAAGAAGCGTTCCGTTGATTTGACAGGCATCAATCTGACGGACAATGCGGACGATGTTCTTTGTGATGACGAGATTCAAATGGTTGTCGAGGTTATGGGGACGGTCAATATCGCAAAAGAGTATATTGAAAGAGCTTTGAAAGCCGGCAAGCACGTCATTACGGCAAACAAGGATCTTATCGCAACGCACGGTCCTGAACTGATCAGCCTTGCAAAAGAACATGGCTGCGATCTTTGCTATGAAGCCAGCGTTGCCGGCGGCATCCCGATTTTGCGCACGATCGTCAACTCTTTTGCTGCCGATCGAATTATCGAAGTTCGCGGAATCGTCAACGGGACGACGAACTATATCATGACACAGATGAACAAAAACGGTGCTTCATATGAAGATGCGCTTGAATCAGCACAAGAGCTTGGCTTTGCTGAAGCCGATCCGACAAACGACGTTGACGGGATCGATGCCGCCTACAAGATGATTATTTTGACGCAGTTTGCATTCGGCAAAGACGTTACGATGGATCAGGTTAAGGTTAAAGGCATCCGCGGAATTCAGAAGGCTGATATTGCGGAAGCAAAACGCTTGGGATACGTGATCAAGCTTCTTGGAATCGCCAAACTTGTCAACGGGCACATCGATGTTTCCGTCGGACCGGTGCTCGTACCGCAAACGCAGCCGCTTGCTGCCATTCAAAACGAAAACAACGCTGTCGTTGTGACAGGATCTGCTGTTGGCGAAACGATGTTTTATGGACCTGGCGCAGGCGAATTGCCAACGGCGAACAGCGTTTTGAGCGATATTACTTCTGTCACGAAAAATATCGTTATGGGAACGACGGGCTTTAGTTTTAACGATTACACGAATGAGCTTGAACTTGCGGATGATTCTGAAGTCGTTTATCCGTACTATCTGTCGCTGCAAGTGCTTGACAAGCCAGGACAGATGCTCAAGCTGACCGAAATCATGACTGAATATGACGCAAGTTTCCGTTTGATTACGCAAACGCAAATGAATGATCGTTTTGCGCGCGTTTCAATGGTGACTCATGAAATGTCCGAATCACAACTGAATCATATTGTCGAAAAACTCAATGAACTCGAAGAAATTTCCGTGCTTGCGGCTTATAAAGTTCTTACGGAAAAGTAGCGGAGGTTATTCATGACACTTAAAATAAGGGTTCCGGCAACCAGCGCCAATCTTGGACCAGGCTTTGACTCGCTTGGCATTGCTGTTTCATCATACCTCACGGTCACCGTTTATGGCAAAGCACCGAAGTGGAAGGTCGACCACAAGATGGGATATGCGATTCCAAGCGACGAACGCAATATGATCGTCGCAACGGCGCTCAAGACGAATCCTGAGCTGGAACCGCAGCATATTAAGGTAACGTCCGAGATTCCGTTGGCACACGGACTGGGAAGTAGTTCATCGGCACTGATCGCAGGCGTCGTCATGGCAAACGAGGTCGGAAAGATGCATTTGACAAATGAGCAGATTCTTCAAAAAGCTGCTGAAATGGAAGGACATCCGGACAACGTGGCTCCGGCATTATACGGGGATTTCGTCGTTTCAACGATGGTCGACGGCGATGTTTCAAGCATCAAGCTCAAATTTCCTGATTTGACGATGGTTGCGTATATTCCTGCATACGATTTGGCCACGGCTGACGCACGTGACGTCTTGCCGGCAAAGTTTCCGTTTTCTGAAGCCGTTGCGGCGGGAAGCATCGGCAACGTTTTGGTCGCGGCACTTGTTGCCGGTGACATGAAGACTGCGGGCAAAATGATTGAAAGCGATCGTTATCACGAGACTTATCGCGAAAAGCTCGTCCCTCATCTTCCGATTTTAAGAGAAATCGGACACAGAACAGGCGCGATGGCCACGTACCTCAGCGGTGCAGGCCCAACTGTCATGAGCTTTTTGCCGCATGACAAGGTTGAAGAATATATTGATTTGGGCAAAAAAGCCGGGTTAAAGGACGAGTATCGAATTTTGCAAATTGAACGTGAAGGCGTTCATGTGGACAGATGAAAAAAGCCGGTTGGAAAATCCAGCCGGCCTTTTTCTATGATTGTTCTGTGGCAATTTCTTCTTGATTACTGTTTTTGTTGTCATTGAGCAGGGTATATGTGAAGTGTACCCATGCCAGTACGCAGGCTATTATGCACCATTGAATGGCGAAGTGCCATGTTCCGAAAAGAGATGCGCAATTGGTCATGATGCTTATCAGGATGGAGATGGCGGCGTACTTGAGGTATTTATTATCCATGAAAGTCAGAACGACAAGGAGTATATCCAGCAGATAGGTATATCGTTCGTGCATGGCTGGAAGAAACAGTGGACAGGTCCATGTAAACCATGCTGCAGCAGCCATATAACTGGTTGCATTTTCGAGATTGATTTTTCCGGACATAATCAAGTATAGTGCGATGCCGCATAAGGCAACTGTAAGAATTATTGCTGTTTGATGCAGTAATTTATAATCATCGCCAATCAGAATCCAAAAACTTGGGGCACTTATGGACATATGTTTATAAGTGCCTGTTTGATTTGCGTAAATTTTAAATGGGGCAAGCAAGTTTCTTCCGTTCAGATATGCAGGAAGTCCAGAAAGCCAGAATATGCCCACGGAGGCTAAAAAATACATGATACTAAAACGTTTCTTGTAAAAATAATAGCAAATGATGAACGGAACAATGAAAATCGTCTGAAACTTGAAGGAAAAGCCAAGTCCAAGCATTATGAAAGACAAAAGGTATTTTTCTTCAAACAGGAATAGTAGCGTGAGAATAACGAACGTTGTATAAATGGAATCACATTGTCCCCAGTAAGAAGAGTTGAGTATTACTGTTGGCAGGAAAAGAACAATGGAGTATATGCTGGAGAATGTGAAGGAATTGTTCTTTTTTATCAGACGCATGCACAGTAATCCTGCACTCACTGCCAGGATGTAATCGAATAGTATTGAGAGAATCTTGTACATGACAACACAGTTTCTATGAAGATAGGTAATCAATGCGACAAATGTCTGATACAGAATGTTATAGTCTCCGACCTGTGTTCCAAGAGAAAGCAGTCCTCCTTTGGCATCTATTACGTTATACCATGGGATAAGGAAGTTCTTCATATCCCAGGATATGAAGTGGATTCCTTGATAGCGGATGAATAGACCTAGTATGCTTATGACCAGTAGAAAAAGTTTATCTTTATATTTAAAGATGATGTCTAAGAATATTTTTTCGAATTTAAACATTTTCTTCTCCCTTAAGTTTTAGTATTAAGCCTATTATATCGTAAAATTCGTTAAAAGACGATGCATAAAAAAACAGACACCTTTTGTAAGAAGGCGTCTGTTTCTGCACATTATCAGTCTGCGAACCAGAGACGCAACGTCGATCCGTATGCCGCATATTCGCATGTCTGCCAACCGACCTTGTGTTGCTGCATTTTTCCTGCAACAAGGTCATATGCGTTGCCGTCATTTGAAACGTTTGTGATGATCTCTCTTACATGAAGGGTTTGACCGTTGATTACGACGGGACTGCCAACATGAAGAGATGCAAGTTCTTTGTGTGCATTGCCGTAATATTCAAATAAGTAGTAGTTTCTAAGCGATGTCCAAGCATAGACGTAATTGTCAGCAGGTACAGTTCCAGTTCCGCTGAACGATTTTACGGCATAACTATGACCGTTCAATGAGAACGTCGACTGGTTGCTTGGAGCGTATGTCTTGGAACTTCCGGTTGACGGAAGTGGTTCCAATGCACCAGTGGATGTGTTGAAATAGTAATGATGTCCGTTTATCGTCTGATATCCGTATTGCATCTGCCCGCTGCCCGCATAGTAAACGGTCTTACGTTGATTAGCAATCCACTGGAAACCAGTCTTCATAGCACCGGTGCCGCCATCGAAGAGATACCAATGACCATTGATTCTTTGTTGGCCGTATTGCATTTGGCCATTGCCCGCATAGTAAACGGTCTTATGTTGATTAGCAATCCACTGGAAACCAGTCTTCATAGCACCGGTACCATTATCAAAGAGATACCAATGACCATTGATTCTTTGCTGGCCATACTGCATCTGGCCATTGCCCGCATAGTAAACGGTCTTATGTTGATTAGCAATCCACTGGAAACCAGTCTTCATAGCACCGGTACCATTATCAAGGAGATACCAGTGACCGTTGATTCTTTGTTGACCGTATTGCATTTGTCCGTTACGGGCATAGTAGACTGTTTTATGTTGTTCGGGAATCCATTGGAATCCTGTTTTGTAATGTCCGTTGTTATCGAACAGATACCAGTGACCGTTGATTCTTTGTTGGCCTCGGCGCACGGATGCTGCTTTAATCGTTGGAATTGCTGATCCGTCACCGCTATTAATAATGTCGGACGTTTGCATTCCTCCGACAAATCCTAAAACAGCCAATGAAACAAAAATTGATTTTTGGAATTTTGTAACGTGTTTCATATCCATTGCACCTCGCCTTTCTCTATGCTTAAAATATACATAAAACTTATGGCTTTGATGTTTCAAAAGTTATGACAAATCGTTCAGTTTTTCAGTTTAATTATTTTGATGATGTGAAGAAATTGCAGATTTATTGAACAATGCTAAATAAATTAGAATATTGCATCAGACATGTATATAAACAGTTTATTGGGATGATTATTTAATTATCGATACAATTTCTTGCTTCGTTGATTTATAATTAAAGTCAGTATGTTTCACGACAGAGAGGAGTATTTTCATGCGCGAAGACAATATGTTGACGATTATTGTTCCTTGTTATAACGAAGAGGAAGTATTGCCGGAGACCGTTAAAGAACTTGGTGCTGTTCTTGAGTCTATGATTTCTGAAGAGCAAGTATCTTCAAACAGCAAGCTGTTGTTTGTCGATGATGGTAGCAAAGACAAGACGTGGGAATTGATCAAGAAATTTGAAAACCAGTTTGAATATGTGACCGGAATCAGATTCAGTCGCAACTATGGACATCAAAATGCGCTTTTGGCGGGATTGACAACGGCTGTTGACCATTCTGACATGACGATTACGATTGATGCTGATTTGCAGGATGATATCAATGCCATTCCGGAGATGGTCAAAAAGTATCATGAAGGAATAGACGTTGTTTATGGGGTAAGAAATAATCGTGATACTGATACGGCTTTCAAGCGCAAGACGGCGATGGCGTTTTATTCTTTGATGAGCAAATTAGGCGTCGACATGGTTCCGAATTCGGCTGATTACCGATTGCTCAGCAAACGAGCGGTAGAAGGATTATTACGTTTTGACGAAAGAAATCTGTTTTTAAGAGGGATGGTGCCGCTTGTCGGCTATCCTTCAGATAAGGTTTATTATGCGAGAAAAGAACGTTTTGCTGGTGAATCAAAGTATCCGTTAAAGAAGATGATCAAATTTGCGATGGATGGCATTACGTCATTTTCTACCGTGCCGATCAAGCTGATCATGAATCTTGGTTTACTGGTTGTTTTAATTGGAATTGGGTTATTTGTTTATTCGATTGTTCAGAAAATCAATGGCAATGTCGTCAGCGGGTGGACTTCGCTTATTACGTCAATTTGGGTGCTTGGTGGCATTCAATTGATTTGTTTGAGCATGATTGGTGAATATGTCGGAAAGATATTCACTGAGGTTAAGAAACGCCCTAGGTTTACGATTCAGGAAGACGATTATACGAAGGAATTTTTGAAATAGCAAAAAAGCGTATCCAGAATGGGTACGCTTTTTTGTCTTATTAGTTCTGTTTTGATTTATAGATGTAAAATGTCATGGCAACAGGCATCAGGATTATTGATATGATGCTGATGGAAAAAGTAATATAATTCATCTTCGGCGCATCGGAATGAATGCTTATTGTGTTTTCGTGACGTTTAAGATTCAATTTAAGCGTTGATCCAGTCTTCACATCGATGTTATGCCCGTTAACTGTTATTTTGTATGGAACGGAATTATACATCAGAAATGGCACTTCAATTTTTGAATTTCTTGATTCAAGGTTAGTACAGAATGTTATTCCATTGTAGCTGACTTTTTTGATGTTGAAGTTTACGTCATCTCTCAAGACTGACTTGAGAATTGTCTTCTTCTTGTCATTAATGATACTGTAGTCTCCCCAACCGCAGCTAGTTTTATATACAGTTTTTGCGAAATTTTTTTGTTGACGTAAAACCTTATGGGTGAGTCATTTTTAGTATCATGGTAATTTACAATACCGTTGTATGCAAGTACTGCCAACAGGCATGTTGCAATTGTAGTGATTGTTACTGCATTTATTCTCTCATACATTGAATCAAGTATTAGCAAACTGCCGATAACAGTCAGAATTACAACGAAAGAGAGCAGCCTGCCGGTAAACTGCAAGTTTCCCACTATACTTTTTGAAATGTTTTTGGATGGAGTAATCCAATTTAATGTCATGATAAGTATTATAATGGCTCCGTATATATAAGGAGCTCCATTTTGGAATTCCTTTTTGAATGACAGAATGAACATTACAACCAATAGTGATAAACATACGATGCCGATGTTGTATTGGTCGGGATAATCAGTAATGTTGTTGTTGATGGCGGATTTAAGTGCATTTAAGGCATATACGGGATGTAAGCCACGCCAAGTTGTAGCAATATGGTTATTCAAAGTTATTCTTATCAGGTTGATAATTTGAAAAGCTATAACCGGAAGGCACAGCAGTGCAGAAAAACAGAATCTTTGCAATTCTCTAAGAGAGAACTTCCCGGATACCATTCGATACAGTTCAATCAGTGTCAGAATGATTGCAGCAAAGAGAGAGGTGATCATGTGTGAATTGAACACAAGACCCATCCCCAAGGCTAAAGGAAGAATCCCCTTGATTTGGTCATTCCAAATCTGATAACATCCCATGAACAACAGTGGTATGAATGCGTAGGCAAGTGATTCCCCCATAGCATTACGGGCATACAGGTCAGTAAAATGATAGGTGTTTAGCTGGTATATTGCAACGCCAAGAAGTTGAAGGCTTTTTCGTGATGTCAGGCACCTTGTCAGGAGATAGGTGTTGATGATTGTTATCAGATTCAAGGTAAGGAATCCAATGTACATTGCGTGTATGGGATTGTGCATGATGGCTCTTGGGATGATGAACAAGAGCGCTGTAATCCACGGGTATGTGCTGGAAAAGGCTTCACCAACATTCCCTAGACCTATGAAGTTGACGTTGGGTGGGAGTTTCCCTGCCCTTAAGGCCTGTGCCACGGATTCGAATCGGGCAAAGTGAATCTGTCCGTCCATCGTAAGCTTGAAATAGTTGTTTACGAAGGCAGGGCAGGTTGAAATATAGGCCATTCCGATAAATAGCAATAGAACAGGTAGAGAAGATAATATCTTTCGTATGACATTTTTGTTAATATTCATGAATTTATCCTTTAGAAATGTAATATGGTAAAAGTATTTAGAAAACAAGATAATTATCGCTTGATGAAAATCAGATACCAGTCTGCAGGATATTGGCGATAGCGCGGATAGCAATTCCAGTAAAACATCAGATGAAGCCCCGTAAAAATATTCTTTGTCTGGTAGAATTTCTTTCGGATACTAATCCATTTTCGATTGCGGGAAAGGATTTTTTTTTGCTGTGTTGTATCACCATTGAAGGATGAAATTGATTTTTCAATCCCATCAGCGACTTTCAGATCATATTCAAGCCATTCTTCCTTGTTTTTCTTGGTCTTGTTACTGCTGTCCACGGAAAAGGCACTATCGTTATGCTTGCGCCACCTTATAAGGTCATCTGTGTAGAAGTATAGCGAATCTGTGAACAGAGCCGTTCTCCATAACAAGGCATCATGAGGATATCCCTCAAACCAGCTCTTGTCAGCAAGATTAAAAAGTTTTCTCCTGAAACAGTAGGTGCATCCCGGTGCGCCTACAAGCATATAATTGTCTTTCAGCTTGACTTTTTCAAGTTTCCTTGTATTTTTATGCGGTCCAACCTTCGTATGCCCATCATCGTATAATTCAAGATAGTTGGATGCAAGCAGGTTTATTTCAGGGTGATCTGACATTATGCTTTCCATAATTTCAAGTTTGTCTTGACGCCAGATATCGTCCTGATCACATGTAAAAATAATGGTTCCTGTACTTTGACGAATGCTGTCCATGAAATTTTTCTTCCAACCTTTATTTTGACGGTTGACAATAACTTTCCAGTTATTGTCAAGTGAATGCTTCCTGATGTATTCTGTCACTAGTTCGGGAGTACCATCATTTGAGCAATCATCGCAGACAATGACTTCATCGGGTGTTCTTGTTTGTGTTCTCAAGGAGTCCAGTTGTTCTTCGATTGTTTTCGATCCATTGTAACTGGATATTACGATTGATATCTTCATAACTATTCACCATTCACTTTCGTTTCCAGACCTTTAATTCATGTGTAACCTGCTTTTCCTTTGGCGGGAGCTTCATATAGTCACCATAGAGATTTGACAGGTATGAATCCCAGCATGAAGGAGCTTTGAAGGTGTGCCCTTCAAACGTTACATCAACTAATTGTTCGAATTCCTTCTTGTTCATGCATTCCTTCTCACCGTAAATTCCCCACATTATGCAGCCTACCTTGTTGGCATTCTCATATGGCGTTGAACGTGACAGGTTATCAATGTGTCGATTGCAACGATTGATGCCGATCATCTTGGCAAAGGGGATGACTAATGGCTTTAGCAATATTTTCAGCTTACTTTTTCCTTCGCCAATTTTGGCGAAGTTCAACATCAGTATTTCGCGGTATATTCCGACCTTACGGTATATGCGATTGATTTCCTGATTGTTGTCCGGTAGACCGTCAGTAGGCAGAATGTCGACCCAGATGGAAGTTACTGCCCCTTCCTTTACATAGCCCTGTTCCATGCAGTATCGTGTATCGATGATTTTTATGAACGGATATTGGGAAGTTCCCTGTTCATAGGAAATCAGCTTAAGATATGGTGGGAGGAAATCATCTTTCCTGGAAAGTTCGATCAGTTTGTCATAGTCGGGACGCCTCAATCCGATGTCAACATCATCGTCCCAGGGAATGAAGCCCTTATGGCGTATGGCGCCGAGAAGTGATCCGCCGACGAGGTAAAATTCAATACCTTCCCTTCTGCAGGATTCCTGTAAATCGAGAAGGATGTTCAACAGGACTTTCTTGATTTCATTGGTGCTCAGTAATTTCATATTTACAATATCTCCAGTCATGAAAATGATAAGTTATATTCAGGTTTCTTGAAGCCTTTCAAATCTGCGAACGTTGCAAGGAAGAGAATGTTATAGGAAATTTCCCACATATGTTGGTCAATCAAGGAACTGAGAGCCACCAGGATTAATGTTATTTCCAAAGCGTACATTTCTGATGTCATGAATCTGTGTGAAAGATACAGAAGATATGCAACGAGCAGCAAAAAGACGAATGCACCGAACATCATCAGGACTCTGATATATGAACAGTCGATATAGAAGTAGTCGAATACCTTGCCGTTGCTACCACCGAAACCGTTTTGGGGGATATATTGTCCTAGGACGGTGACGTTGTATTTTTCAAAGGCAATATGGGAGAAGTAGAATCTTCCAGACAAAGCATGGTCGACCAATTTCATAAAATGATTTGATGGATTGTAAAAATATGTCATCAAAATCATAAATGAAACGGCAGATCCTAAAATTATGGCAATGCCTATCGATGTTATTTTTTCCAGAAGGGTGATGGTTTGCTTATAGAAAATGGCGATTAACAAGAAAAATACCATCAAAATTAAATCGACTTTTGTGTCGGTAACTACGTATGCCCATATTGTAATTGAAATCAATCCGATGTATTCAGGTAGCTTCAATTTATAATCACGAAGCAAAGCATAGGTGATCATCAAGTAGAAACACCTTGCTGATAAATCCGATGGGTAAACCGTTCCTAATGCATATCTGAGGGCACCATCACCACGATTAAATACCAAACCGGGTATTATTCTTAATTTAGTGATTATAAATGTCAGTATCAATAATGATGAAATCGTTACGAGAAAGAAACGCAATATCTTTTTAAAGTCGATATTTTTTGCGCCAATGATAGCGATGTAGTAGTAGAATAAGTTCAACTCACCTGCATTCATGCCACTTTGCCATAAAACTATGCCTAAAAATAGCAAGATAAACCAGTCTTTAAGATAATATTCATCAAACGTAATGATCTTTAAAACGATGATTAGTGCGACAAATATTTGTATCCAATATGGGAAGAACATGGGAATAAGACGTTTGATTGCTAAAGTTCCTTGTGCGAATTGAGAGAGAAGGTACATGAATAGAGCGAAAAAGTATGTCCATTCAGGTAGTCTCGGGATTTTTTCCTTTATTTTCATTCCAAGCGTTGAGCTATAGATTTTGTTTTTTAAGATATTATCCATTTTTCTTACTCCTAATTTTCTCGATAATACTTACCAATTTGTTTAAAATTGTAGGTTTTAACAAAAGCAATATTCCCCCGTACACAACAACTCCCAAACCAATTTCAGCTGCAATTGCCAATACGTTTTTAATTGTTGAAGTAAAATCAAGCATCATGCAGACGCGATTGACAACGATAAACATTATTAAGCCGGCTAAGACATACTTGGGAACGTTGATAAACATCTTTTTTAAATTCAGGATGTTTCTGACGTGCCACATTTGATATCCGGTAACGACTATTTCGGAACATACCGTTGCGAATACAGCACCGTGCAATCCTAAAAGATAAATAAACGGCAAATTAAGGATCAGATTGACGATTGCTCCTGAAACGACTGAGCCGGTGTAAACCTTGATCTTGTTAGTCGGCAACAAGTATTGTTGTCCAATAACGTTGCTCCATCCAATCAGGACGATAACGATTGCCTCCAAACAAACGGCCATGCCGACTGGTTTAAACTGCGGGCCAAAGAATAGAGGTGCCAATTTTTGTCCGATGGCTGCCAGTCCGGCAAACATCGGAATTGCGATGCATGAAACGAAGTCAAATGAGTCAGCGGTAAGATTGTTAACTTCATCTTCATTGCCCTCATGAAAGGCGTTGGCAACGTGTGGCAACATGACTGTTCCTGTTGCCGTAACGATTGTCAAAACAAGCTTGACCAACGTGTCAGAACGATCGTAAAATCCGGCAACGTCGCTGTTGACCATTGCCCACAACATAGTTTTGTTCAAAACAAGGTAAACCTGAGTCGCAATCTGCGGAATGAAGAGTGCAATCGTCGGTTTAAAGTGTCTGAACGGATGAAGTTTTCTAAAATCAACTTTGACAAGTGTTTTCCTGACATATGGCCACAAGGTAAGATTTCCGCCGAGAACGGAAATTGAAAGTACGAATATATAGACCCATGTATCGTTTGCATCCTTGACAAACATAAAAATCATGGCCGCTGATGCAAGTTTGACCATGGTGTTTCGCAAAACAGTCTTCTTGAAATCTTCAAGACCCATGTAGAGCCATGAGATATCGACTGCCGCAGCGATAAGGTTAAGAGATTGAATCAGCATATATTCTTTATAGACCGGGCAAAAGGCCAAGTATATGAGAAATGCTCCGTAAGAAATTGTAACCATAACCATTTTCAAAATCTGGATTTCCCAAAAAGCTTCGCTCATCGCTTGCTTGTTTGATCTAAGGTACGCAATTTCGCGGTTGCCATATAGGCCGATACCGATTGAACCCAAGAGAATGAAGTATTGAATCGTCGAGTTCGTTGCGGTGTTGATGCCGATTCCGTGAGCCCCGATTACACGGGAAACGTATGGTGCGGTTATTAATGGCAGTAGAACGGCCAGAAGCTGGTATCCGGCGTTGTAGAGATAGTTTTTAATTACTTTCATATGATTCCTTACCTGTTTTTGCTTGGCTGATGTTATCAGCTATGCGTATTCACCAAGAATGTGATTGCTTGCAGTAAATTGTAGTAATATAATATAATCGACTGTGCAAAAGTGGATTCAAAACCACTAATACCATATTATACACTATAAATCAGTTTAGTTTAAACAAACTATTTTAAATTTAGGTAACATATCTTTAGTGGTAAATTATTTCAAATGTAAATAGTGTATAATGAATAAAAAGTGCTTTTATCAGTTTCGGAGGATAAAAAAGATGACAAAGTATTTAGTTGTAGGTGCTGGCTTGTTTGGTGCAACATTTGCATACGAAGCAGCAAAACGCGGGAACGAAGTGCATGTGATCGAAAAACGCGACCACATTGCTGGGAATATTTATACGAAAGAAGTTCACGGAATTCAGGTTCATCAATATGGTGCGCATATTTTCCATACTTCCAACAAGGAAGTTTGGAACTATGTCAATCAATTTGCTGAATTCAACCGCTATACGAACAGTCCGATTGCTAATTACAATGGCGAAATCTACAACATGCCGTTTAACATGAATACGTTCAACAAGCTTTGGGGAGTGGTTACTCCTAAGGAAGCTTTGGACAAAATCAATGAACAGCGTGCGGTGCTTAACGGCAAGGAACCAGAAAACCTTGAAGAGCAAGCAATTTCGCTTGTCGGAACGGATATTTATCAAAAACTTGTCAAAGGCTACACGGAAAAGCAATGGGGCAGGAAGGCTACGGAACTTCCCGCATTCATTATCCGCCGTCTTCCGGTTCGTTTGACTTATGACAACAACTATTTCAACGATGATTATCAAGGAATCCCGGTTGGCGGATACACTCAAATCGTTGAAAAGATGCTTGCTGATGATAAGATCACGGTTGAAACCGGCGTTGATTTCTTTGATAAAAAGGACGAATATTTGAAAAATTATGACAAGGTTCTTTTCACTGGGATGATCGATCAGTTCTTCGATTATAAGCTCGGAGAACTTGAATATCGCAGCTTGCGTTTTGAAACGGAAGAACTTGACGTTGATAACTATCAAGGCAACGCTGTTGTCAACTACACGGATGCCGAGACACCGTATACGCGTGTGATTGAGCACAAGCACTTTGAGTTCGGCAAGGGCGACAAAGACAAGACGGTTATTACGCGTGAATATCCTGCTGACTGGAAACGCGGCGACGAGCCGTACTATCCGGTCAATGACAAGCGTAATAATAGTCTTTATAAGGAATATCAGAATTTGGCTTCAAAAGAAGCAGAGAACGTTATTTTTGGCGGACGCTTGGGGCAGTATCGTTACTACAATATGGATCAGGTTATCGCTGCCGCACTGGTAACAGTTAAAGAAGAATTTGCTGATTAATTTGAGATGAAGCGAGGAATTTTGGTTTGTCATATGAAATTTATGTTGTAAGCCATAAAGATAATCGGATGCCTGAAGGAAACATTTATATTCCGGTTCAGGTTGGACCGGCAAAAGATGATTTTTCTGGATTCGTGCGCGATAATACCGGAGAAAATATTTCAGAAAAGAATCCTAATTATTGCGAACTGACGGCACAGTATTGGGCCTGGAAAAATCGTAAAGCTGATGTTAAAGGTTTGGTACACTACCGACGTTTGTTTTCAAAGGGAAAAAGAATGCTTGGTGCGTCACTTGAAAAAAAGTATGAAAATGTTTTAGATGAAAAAACGCTTGTTGATATTATGGAGAAACATGACGCTGTTCTTCCTAAAAAGCGTAATTACTATATCGAAACTTTATGGTCTCACTATGAACATTCTCACAAAATTGAAGGCCTTGAAGAAACACGCAAGGTTATTGCGAAAAAATACCCTGATTATTTGATGAAATTTGATGAGGTAATGAAGCGTCGCAGTGCGCATATGTTTAATATGATTATTGCCAAAGACAAGGTTTTTTCAGCGTATTCAGAATGGCTTTTTGATGTTTTGGGAGAAGTTGAGAAACGTGTTGACATTTCAGGGTATTCGGTCAGCGAAGCTCGGATATTTGGCTATATCAGCGAACTTTTGATGGATGTCTGGATTGAGCAAAACCAGATAAACTACGTTGAGTTGCCGGTGATGTTTATGGGCAATCAAAATATGGTCAAGAAGATTTGGATGTTTATTGCTAGAAAGTTCGGCTTTGTTAAACAACCATAGTTAACGATGTCTGCTTGGATTGAGGGTGAATAATTTGTACAGTAAGAAAAGCAATGGGTGGTTGAAACACCTTGATTTTGTTTTGGTCGATTTGATCGTTATGCAAATCGTCTACATTGTTTCATATGTTATCCGCCATGGACTCGAAAACCCTTATGATAGGACGTACTACCAAGTCGGTGCATTGGTTATTTTGGTTACTGGCGTTGTGTTTGCCACGCTTTCAGACAACTATCGCAATATTCTTAAGCGTAGCTGGTTGAAGGAATTAAAGGCATCAATCATATATGTTTCAGCTTTGGTTATTGTTTTGGCCTTATATCTTCTTTTGAGTCAGACAACATTTTGGTATTCGAGAACGGTGTTTGTTCTATTGGCGATACTGGGTGTTCCGGCTGTGTATTTTGGCCGATTGGTATGGAAGAAGATTGTTTGGGCATATCGAAAGAAAAACGGCTATTCCAAGAAGAGAATGATTTTGGTTTCTTCAAAAAGTGATTTTGCCAGCGTTAAGCAAAGAATCGAACAAAAATCATTGGGAGATATTGAGATTTCCGGAGCGGTCTTTTTCGATGATTCAACGGCTGAAGTCGGCAAAAAATATGATGATGTTCCTGTCGTAGGCAGTCTTAATGATTTTACGGACAATATCGTCACTGATTTGGTAGACGAGGTCATGTTCGTTTTGCCTAAGGGCGGGGTAGTTCCAGAAATTTTGCTGCAGGATCTGCTTAACATGGGGATTACTTCTCACGTGTCAATCAGTGAGCTTTATGACAACGAACGCGGCATGAAGACGATTGAAAAGGTCGGCGGCTATATCGTTATGACGGAAAGCTTGAAAATTGCATCCGGTTTTCAGTTGGCACTGAAACGTTTGATGGATATCGTCGGTGCGCTTGTCGGTTTGTTGATTACGGGAATTTTGGTAATCGTCATCGGGCCGATCATTTATTTTTCGGATCCTGGACCAATCTTCTTCTCGCAAAAACGTGTCGGTCAAAACGGGCGAATTTTCAAAATTTACAAGTTCCGCAGCATGTATCAGGATGCAGAGGAACGCAAGAAAGAACTTATGGCGATGAACACGATGAAAGGGTTCATGTTTAAGGCAGACAATGATCCTCGAATCATCGGTTCGGGCAAGGATGGCTCGAAACATGGCATTGGTTGGTTTATTCGGAAAACGTCATTGGATGAATTTCCGCAATTTTGGAACGTTCTTAAGGGAGAAATGAGTCTTGTAGGGACGCGACCGCCGTTGATTGATGAATGGAAAAACTACGAAAAGCATCATCGTGCCCGTCTTGCGGTTCGCCCCGGAATTACCGGCATGTGGCAGGTCAGCGGTCGTTCCGACATTACGGATTTTGAAAAAGTTATCGAACTTGATATGAAGTATATCGATAACTGGTCGATTTTTGAAGACCTTAAAATTTTGGGACTGACGGTGAAGGAAGTCTTCAGCGGTGAAGGTTCCAAGTAAGATGTTGCAGGAGTCAAGTTGAACTTGGCTCCTTGTTTTTATGCTATTTGGAGGTAAGAATGGATAAGCCTTTAATTTCGGTGATTTTGCCGGTCTATAATGTTGAGAAATATTTATCTGAATGTATGACTTCATTGTTTGATCAGACATATGAAAATCTTGAATTCGTAATAGTTGATGATGGATCTACGAATAAAGAATGTTCAAAAATGTGCGATGAATTTTTAAAAAAGGATAAACGCGTGGTTGTTTTTCATAAGGAAAACGGCGGACTGTCAGATGCAAGAAATTATGGCATCAAGAAAGCAAAGGGGCAATATGTGACATGCGTGGATCCTGATGACATCGTTGATAAAGATTATGTTGAGTATCTCTATTTTCTTGTTGAAAAGTATCATTGCAAAATGTCGATTTGTCAGCATCGAGTTCATTATGACAATGGCAATGTTAAAAATTTGGGATCTAAGGGCGATGAGAAGATGTCGAACAAGCATTGTCTCGAAAGAATGCTTTATCATGATGTCATTGATACTTCTGCTTGGGCTAAATTGTATCGCAAGGATCTGTTTGACGATGTTGAATATCCCAAGGGAAAGCTCTTTGAGGATATCGGAACGACCTATGCTCTGATGTTAAAATGTGATGACGTTGCGGTGGGGTACGAAGCAAAGTATACGTATAATTTTCATAACAATTCAATCGTCAATGGGACATTCAAAATGAATAAGCTTGATATGATTGAAATGACTGATAAAATGGCCAGTGACGTCTTGCGCGTCTATCCAGATTTGCGTGATGCCATACTCAGACGTCAAGTTTATTCAAGACTAAGTACGCTGAATCAGATGCTTAATGCGGATGGTCAAGCAGTTAATCAAAAGAGAGTCGAAATCATTAAATATGTGAAACAAAACAGCAAAGAAGTCGCTAAGAATCCTAAGACGCCTAAACGAGACAAGATAGCTTTTATTCTGCTCAAGATAGGATATCCGTTATACAGATTCTGTTGGCTGCAGCATCAGAAAAAAATCATGAATAACTAGCAAAATCCTCCAAAAACGCTGAGAAATTTTTGGAGGATTTTTGTCGTTTGAACATGTCCGTTTCAATCAAAAATAAAAACTCCAAACGTTGGATTCGACGTTTGGAGCGTAATAATATCTAACAGATAAACTGTTAATTCATTGCCACATGACTGTTCATCTTGCCATGCGGCTTTTTATGATGATCGTTGTTGTCCTGATGATATTTTTCCTTCGAGTATCTTGCGCGCAAGCCCCACAAAATCGAAACGGTATCAACGACTTCCTGGAACATTGCGCCGACAAGGGCCGGAATAACGCCCGTACTTGCGATCAGCATCAAACCGATGCAGATGAAGATGCCAATCAAAACAGCCTGACGAGCAATGCGCATGGTATCTTGCGCAATTATGACGGCTTTGGAAACTTTTGACAGATCGTCTTTCAAAATAACGATGTCTGCCGATTCACTCGCAGCCGTTGATCCGTTGGCACCCATAGCGATTCCGACGTCTGCCGTTGCAAGAGAAGGAGCATCATTGACTCCGTCTCCGACCATGATGACGGGGCGCTTGTCTTTTGAAACGTTCTTCAAAGCGCTGATTTTGTCTGTTGGGAGCAAATCGGCCTTAACGTCGGTAATTCCGACTTGCGGAGCAATTTTTTCAGCGATTGCTTTTTGATCGCCCGTCAGCATGACGAGATGTTCAACACCGTGTTCTTTCAGTGACTTCATGGTTTCCGGAGCTTCTTTACGGATATGATCAAGGAAGATCACGTATCCCCAAAGCTTGTCATCGACGGAGACGTAGATGGCAGTTTCAGGCAATGACTCCATTTTGTCCGTTGGAGCGACGTACTCAAGTTTTCCGACCATGACCTTGTGACCGTTGATTTGAGCTTTGATTCCCTTGCCGGTTTCTTCTTGCAGCTCTTCCGGCGGATCGAGGTCGATTCCTTGTTCGTTTGCGTACGAAACGAGCGAACGCGCAAGAATGTGGTTTGATGCCTGTTCTGAACTTGCCGCAAGTTCGAGCAGCTTGTTTTTATCAATGCCATCCAGCGCAACGACTGAATCAACCGTCAGTTTCCCGCTTGTAATGGTCCCGGTCTTGTCAAATGCAGCGGTTTTAGCCGTTGCGAGTTTTTCTAAGACGTCTCCCGTTTTGATGACGACACCGTTTCTTGATGAGCGACTCATCCCGGAAACGATGGCAACCGGTGCTGCCAGAATAAGCGGGCAAGGCGAAGCAACGACCAGAACTTCTGCAAATCTGACCGGATCTTTTGAGATGAACCATGCAAGACCTGCGATAATTACGGCAATCGCCGTGAACGGAACCGCATATCGATCGGCCATTCTGACGAATTTGCCGGGTTTGCTGTCGGCTTCTTTGACCAATTGAACCAAGCGTTGGTATTGACTGTCTTTAGCCAGTTTATCGACGACCATCGTTAAAGAAGCATCCCCGTTGACTGATCCGGAATAGATGTCATCACCGACTTTTTTGCTTACCGGGACGGATTCTCCGGTCAAAGAAGATTCGTCCAGACTGCTTTGACCAAGAATAACGTGACCATCGACCGGAACGAGTTCCCCTGGACGCACGACAAGCTTATCGCCGATGTTTGCTTCATCAACGGAAATGTCTTCAGTTTCATCCCCGTTCAAACGATGGGCGACATGCGGTGAATTGTCAAGCAGCGCCTTAAGTTCCGTGTGTGCTTTTTTCGAAGCGTAATCTTCAAGCGAATCGCCTCCGACAAGCATGATCAAAACGATCATGGAAGCCCAGTACTGACCTACCGCAAGCGTTGAGACAATCGCCATGATTGCCAAAAGGTCAACCCCGTAGTCTCCTGATTTAAGTGATTTGATCATTTCATATAGCATTGAAAGCGAGATGATGGATCCGACGATCGTAATCAGCGCTTGTGCAAAGAGCTGCTGTTTTAAGCCGAACTCCAAGATAAGCGCAACAAGGCCGATCCCCAAAATGATCCACAATTTTGTTGAGTGTTTCATTGTTTTTTCCTCCTTCGAGTGGAATCCCGTACGCTGATCCTTATTACGTCTCAAAGGTAACACGAGATGAAAATAATGTAAACTAAAATGATTCTAAATAAAAATTATTCTCAATTGGGGCGCTGAAACGTTGATTTCACGGGAATTTGACAGAGAGGCTTAAAAACGTCAAATGAAAATGGTTATCAATTAGATATCAATCGGAGCTCTGCATTTGTAAAGAGAATCATAATTAAATTGTGGTATAATTTATATTATATGATTATTGCATCGAGAGAGGTTTTTAACATGAACATTGCTGTAATATTTGCCGGCGGCGTTGGCTCGCGAATGCGGAGCAAGGAGCGTCCGAAACAATTCTTGAACATGCATGGCAAGCCGATTATTATCCATACGCTCGAATTGTTTGAAAATCATCCTGAAATTGACGCGATTGTCGTTTCTTGCGTTAAAGATTGGATTCCTTACTTCAAGGATTTACTAGAGAAATATAACATCAAAAAGGTGAAAGAAGTCGTTGAAGGCGGAGCCACTGGGCAAGATTCCATTTACAACGGACTTTGTGCCGCAGAACGCGTTGCAAATGGTGAAGAATCCGTTGTGCTGATTCATGACGGTGTTCGTCCTTTGATTCGACCGAAGACGATTTCTGACAATATCGAATCGGTCAAAAAACGCGGAAGCTCAATTACGAGCGTTGTCGTAAAGGAAACCGTTCTTATGGTGGATGACGAAAACGGAATCGAAGAAGTCCCTGATCGTTCTCGTTCTCGATTGGCACGTGCGCCGCAAAGTTTTTGGCTTAAAGACATTATTGGTGCTCATCGGAAAGCAATCGCTGAAAACAAGCACGATTTCATTGACTCATGCTCAATGATGCAATATTACGGACACAAGCTTTACCTCATCGAAGGACCGCAGGAAAACATCAAGATTACGACCCCCGATGATTTCTATACGATGCGTGCATTGTTGGATGCAAGAGAGGATGAACAAATCTATGGCCTTGAATAACGTGTTGACGGAAGATTTGAATTCTCTTTTAGCGAGTGAAATCGAGTGGAGCAATTTTAAAGATAAAAGAATTTTGGTAACGGGCGCAACGGGACTTGTCGGATCAATGGTTGTCAGGACATTGATTTATGCAAACGAAAAATTGAATCTGGGGCTTAAAGTAATCGGACTGATTCGCAATCAAGCAAAGGCTGACAAGATATATGAAGGATGCATGGGAAAAGATGCTCTTTCTTTTTGTTTGGACGATCTTTCTGGTGATGAGCCGATTTCGTTAGAAGGAAAAGTTGATTATATCGTGCATGCCGCTGCGGTTACGACTTCTAAGGTAATGGTTTCTGATCCCGTAGGAACGATTGACGTTGCCTTGAAGGGAACCAAAAATATTTTAAACCTTGCTGTTGAAAAAGGAACAAAAGGCGTTGTCTATATTTCTTCAATGGAAATTTACGGTCAGTCTGCTGATCCTGAAGATACAAAGGAAAATGATTTGGGTTATGTTGATTTGGCCGCTGTCAGGAGCTGCTATCCTGAAGGAAAGAGAATGTGCGAATGCATGTGTACTGCTTACGCCGCACAACATGGAATCAGAATCTCTTCTGCACGCTTGGCCCAAACGTTTGGAGCAGGTATCCTGCCGACAGAAAATCGCGTATTTGCACAATTTGCAAGAAGTGCGCTCAGAGGAGAAGACATCGTTCTTAAGACGGAAGGCAAGTCTGAAGGAAACTATGTCTATACGATTGATGCGGTTAAAGCCATTTTGATGCTTTTGTACAAAGGTGAAGCAGGACAGGCTTATAACGTAGCCAACGAATCGAGCCACACGACTATCAGAAAAATGGCTGAGCTGGTCTCGAAGACATTATCTCAGGAAAAGTCAAAGGTTGTGATCGATATTCCTGCTGACTCAAAGAAACTGGGATATGCACCAGACGTTAAGATGAAATTGAATTCCGACAAAATAGAGTCGCTTGGTTGGAAACCGACAGTTGGACTTGCCGATGCATATCGCAGAATGGCTGAATGGATGAAGGAACAAAAAATGATCTGATTGTCTGGATCATATAGAAAGCGAGGAGTTGCCCATGTTTCCCGAAAGAATGCGAGCCTTGCGCATGGGGCGCGGACTGACGCTTGAACAGCTGGCTCAAGAGCTGAATCAGATGGATGTTTCATACAAGCAAAAGAAAAATACCAGGTCGCAGCTCAGCAAGTGGGAGTGCGGCGTCAATACTCCGACCTATCTTGATATCAGGCAGCTTGCAGAGTTTTTTGACGTTTCGACCGACTATTTGTGCGGTCGGGCAATCAAAAAGGTTGATTTGGTTGAAACCCTGGCTTCAAGCGCAGACGTTTGTTTTGGGGTGCAAAAGCTTGATACGAAAGAAAAAGGCGAGCTTTATGAGCTGATCAAAGGTTTTCTGAAAGGAAGAAAGGAACGAGGCTTGCGCGGACCCGTTGAAGAAAACGGCGACATGCAGCTGAATCTGGAGAATTTTGATGAAGAAGACGATCGTTGTTAATTTACTGCTGAATACTGTGGGAGCATTCTTGTACGCCGTTGCAATCAACGGTTTTTTGATTTCGAATCATCTGGGCGAAGGCGGCGTGACCGGTCTCATGACGATTTTCTACTACTTGCTGAAAATTGCGCCGAGCCTGACGAACATCGTGTTGAACGGACTGTTGCTTCTGATCGGTTGGAAATTGCTGAACAAGCAGACCGTTTTTTATACGTTATATACGATTACGATGATTTCGGTCTTTTTGAAGCTGATCGGATCAATGCGTTTCCCGCTGCACGATCCGCTGGTGGCAGCACTGATCGGCGGAGCATTGATGGGAGTCGCAATGGGATTCATCATGAAAGGCGAGGGAACTTTAGCAGGTTCCACGATTCTTGCCAGAATCGTCAACAAGTTCTTCGGCATCAAAACAGGTTCTGCCATGCTTTGTTTTGATCTGATGGTGGCAATCCCGTCAGCGGTGATTATCGGCTTTGAAAACATGCTGCTGACGATCGTTGAACTGTATTTGTCAGCGGTAATATTGAACAAACTGCTTGCACAATTCGTGGAAAAACGCTCCTTGACGATTATCTCGGAACGTTTCGAAGAACTGGCTTCGGCACTGTCCGATGCGACAAAGCAGGGCGTGACGATCATCGACGGTCACGGGTACGTCAGCGGACAAAAAAAGCAGCTGCTTTATTGCGTTTGCGACACGAAGGATCTGGTGAAATTAATGAACTTAATTACTGAGCTTGATCCGAAGGCATTCGTCGTGATGGAAGAGGTCAGAAGTACGTATGGCAAAGACTTGTTGAGGATTCTGTAATTTACGAAAAATTTACAATTCGGAATATTCATTACACTGCTCGTTCATGTTAAAATTAATTTGAATAAATAGTAAGGGAGAACCGTGATTGTCACTAATTGAAAAATTGTATGGTCCGTTTTTTGATTTGGAAAATTGGAAGACGGTGATTACGTCTGGCGAGGACTGGATGATTATCCTCTCGCTTGTTTTGATTGAATGTCTGCTGTCGGTTGACAATGCGATCGTGCTCGCTGCACAGACGCAAAAGCTTCCGGATAAGGTCCAACAGGAAAAATCCTTGTTTTACGGGTTGTGGGGAGCGTACGTCTTTCGCTTCATCATGATCGGACTCGGCGCATATTTGATCAATTTTTGGGAAGTCAAAGTTTTTGGCGCGTTGTATCTGATGTATCTGTCTTTGAACCACTTTTGGAAGATGCGTCATCCGGAATCGGTGCACCACCGGGAGAAAAAAGGGCGTTTTCAAATTTTGCCGCTTTTCTGGTCCGTAGTCGTGTCGATCGAATTGATGGATATGGTCTTTTCGATTGATTCGATTTTGGCTTCGCTTGCAATTTCGCCAAATCCGGTCATCGTTTTGATCGGTGGTCTGATCGGTATTTTGTGTATGCGAGGAATTGCGGAAGTCGTCATGAGACTGATGGAAATCCTGCCTGAACTTGAAGTTACGGCATATATTTTGATCGCATTGATTGCGGTCAAGCTGTTCCTGACGATTCCGATGATCGATATCGAAATTCCGGCTGCGCTGTTTGGCGGAATCGTGTTGGCTTCATTAGCGGTAACGGTTGTCGTGCATAAGATAAGAAATTAATAAGCAGCTTTGAAGGCTGGGAAAAAACTCTGCCTCAAATTGAAAACCCGGATGACTTGCAATTAATTGCAAATCTAATCCGGGTTTTTGCGTATGCAGGCCCAGTTCCCTATTATGCTTGAAATAAGGTTTTCATTTCCATGTATCAAAATGTCCCAAAAAAGGACAGAGGCAGAGGGGGAAGTCTGATTTTTGTATGCCTGACTTTTCAAAATTGGGGCGCGCGGCCTTGAAAGTAGAATAAAAATCCAAAAAATTGAGAAAATGTTCTACCGCCGCCACCAAAATCGGAGCGCGCGGCCTTGAAAGTAGAACAAAAATCCAAAAAATTGGGAAAATGTTCTACCGCCGCCACCAAAAACGGGGCGCGCGGCCTCGAAAGTAGAACAAAAATTCAAAAAATTGGGAAAATGTTCTACCGCCGCCACCAAAAACGGGGCGCGCGGCCTTGAAAGTAGAATAAAAATCCAAAAAATTGAGAAAATGTTCTACTCGTTTGCTTTCGTCAAAGCAGTGTGGTCTCAGATTACGGTCAAATCTCAAAAATTGGCGTTTTGCCCGTAAGCCAGGCCTGACTCATTGATTGAGCAGGCGCTGCGCAGTTCTGTATTTGACAAAAAAGTTTGTTTTCATTTAATTCAAGAGGAAAATGGGACTTTTTTCCCGGCTTCTTTTTGAAATCAAGGAGGAATCAAGATGTTGATCGAAAGACTGAATATTTTATTGCCTTACCAAGTGAGACGCTTGACAGAAGAAGACGGTGATGAAATTTTTGCTTTGCAAAGAAGACATCCCGAATATCATGCGCTGTTTTTGAATCATAAAGTTAAAAAAGCAGACGTGCTAAGCGATCTGACGAGCATTCCGGAAGGTGTTTTGCCGGAAAACAAGTTTTATCTCGGAATTTATGATGTCGACAATCTTGTTGCGATTGCTGACGTCGTACTGAATTTTCCAACATCCCAAACCGCATGGCTGGGGCTGATCATGGTCGATTATGATGTCGTCGGTCAGGGAATCGGAGGAAAAATCATCGAAAAGCTGAAACAAGCATTGATGCGCGAACGTTTCAAACAGTTGTGCACGCTTGTTCCAATAGAATCTGATGTCGGCTCTTTCTTTGATGCGCACGGTTTTTTAACGGGTGAAGAAATGCCGATGGGTGTTCGAGAAGACGGCTGCGAAATTGTCGGAAAACTGAGGACAGTTGATTTGAATATAATCAAATAGAAGCGTTTGTAATGATTTCTATGTCTTTATGAGGCTGTTTATGTGATTATCGTTATTTTCATTGACTTATTGGTACAAATGATATACGATAATCTTATGAAAGCGTTTAAATTAAATGGAGGTACCGTTATGTATAAGCTTATCGTATGTGACATGGATGAAACTCTGCTTGCCGACAACAAGACGATTACTCCGAAAACCGTTGAAGCAATCAAGCGTGCCGTTAAAAAAGGCGTCCGTTTTTCACCGAATACCGGGCGCGGCTTCTTATCCGTGCAGGATGATCTTGAGAAACTGGGATTGAAGGATGTTTCGGGACAATACGTCATCTCGAATAATGGGGCCGTAATCGTTGAAAATAAGAACAACAGAATCGTTAAAACGGAAACGATGAAGTTTGAAACCGTAAATGGGTTGTTCAAGCTCGGGATTGAACATCCTGAGTATTGTGTTCATATCTATACGCCCGACGAGTTATACATCTGGAATTTGAACGATGAAGAATTTGCTTATATTGACGGGCGACTTAACGATTATGAACAGCCAAAAGACGAAAGCATCGAATTTTTGAAGGAAAAGCAGATTACAAAGATCATCTTCAGCGTGCCGTCTGAAGGTGAACGACTTGCACTGCAAAAATACGTTCAGGAAAACTTTGAAGAAATGAACATTACTTTTTCGTCTGATCGCTATATCGAGTTCAACTCAAAGGAAGCAGACAAGGGGCAGGCAGCTTTGCATCTTGGTGAGCTTTTAGGAATCAAGCCGGAAGAAATCATCGCAATCGGTGACAACGGCAACGATGTTCCGATGATCAAGGCAGCCGGTTTGGGCGTATCAGTGGCCAACGGCCGTGAATTTGTCAAAGAAATCGCAGATTACGTGACGAAAGCAGACAACAACCACGATCCTGTGGCTGAAGTGATCGAAAAGTTTATTGATTAGGGGCTGATGTGTTATACTCATTTTAGATGAGGTGATCAGATGGCCAAAAAAACGAATGAGCACGCGTTTGCAGAAGACATCAAACAGGCACCGCTCGTGGTCGTTGACTTCTTTGCGGATTGGTGCGGACCCTGCAAGATGATGGCACCGGTGCTTGAACAGCTTGAGCGCGATTTTTCGGTTAAGGAATATCGCGGGCGGGTCAAGTTTTTGAGCGTTGACGTCGAGCATCACAGAAAGCTTGCCGAAGATCGCAACGTGATGAATCTGCCGACTTTGATGATTTTTGAAAACGGCGTGGCCAAGGAGAAGGTCGTCGGGTACCGCAAGTACGGCGATCTGAAGAGGTATCTCAAAGAGAAGCTTGCGGAGTGTTAGAAGCTGTGAAAAATTATGCTTCAAATAAAAAAACCGGATGATTTGCAAGCAATTGCAAATCTAATCCGGTTTTTTTGCGTATGCATGACGATCGCCGAGAAGAGGCTGGCGTCAAATTTGAATGAGAGCTTGGCGCGCTGATTTGGCGAGCGCTGCATTTGTCAAAATCACTGCCGTTTACGGACAAATCGATGAAAATGGACACTTTGTCCGTAATTGGCTCGCTCGAAAAATGGCGATTACGGACAAAATGGTCAAAAATGGCCGTTTGTCCGTAAGAATTCAACCGTTTCGGACCCGGTTTTACGGACAAATGCTCCAAAAAGCCGGCTTTGTCCGTAAAATGCGGTTTGCTTACGGACAAATCATCAAAAAAAGGCACTTTGTCCGTAAATTTGAATGAGATTTTGACTGAACTGCTTGAGCGGCGTCTCCTTTAAAAAAGCCATACAAATTCAATCGCAAATCGACCGTCTTCGTTCGGCATTTTACTTGATTCAAGCAGGAAACTGGACTTTTTTCTCAGCCTCTTTTTTGCGTGAAAAATGAGTCAAAAATGTCGTGGATCTCTGAAATGTCGACATGAAACGCTGACAGGCGTATACTTAGTAGTCATGGGGTGATTTTTGTGAAATTGGCTGAAAATATCAGCGTTGCATGCTTTGCATTTTTCGGTGGAGCAATGCGATACGTGCTGTCACAGAATTTCTGTGCGGCGGGGACATTGATTGCCAACCTGTGCGGGTGTTTCCTGCTGTCGTTCATAACTTTTTTCGTTATCAAACGTTCCAAGTGGCCGTCCTGGCTGACGACCGGGTTAGGAACCGGCATGATCGGGGCGTTGACCACTTTTTCGACGTTTTCGTTTGAAACGGTGGCATTTTTGCAGCAAGGAGCCGTTTTGATCGGCGTAACGTATTGGCTGGCCAACTTGTGCGGTGGCCTGCTTTTTGCGGCACTAGGCTGCGCATTGGGAGGAAAATTATGATAATTACGGGCATCGGTGCAGCAATCGGGGCACTTGTTCGCTATAACCTGACTGCATTCATCAAAGGAAAACTTGGCACGAATTTTCCGATTGCAACGCTGATCATCAATCTGACCGGAGCCTTTTTGCTTGGAATCTTCAAAGATACTGAGTTTGCGCTTCTTGTCGGGACCGGCATTCTCGGCGGCTATACGACGTTTTCGACTTATAACGTCGAGATGTTGACGCTGATCAGAAACAAAGCCTGGAGCAAGGCCTGTTCCTACTTTGTTTTGAGCGGCATCTTCGGTCCTGTTGCGGCTTTTCTCGGCTGGTATCTGGCCGGTTTGTGTTAGAATGGAAGTATTATAAAAGTGAAAGGTGTTTAAAATGAAGATTACTGTTTTAACGGACAGTTCTGCGGCACTGACGCCGACCGAAACCGCCGCGTTGCATGTGGCGACTCTGCATTTGCCAATAACGCTGGGAAATGCAGAGTATCGCGAGAGCCTCGATGCTTCTGACGAAACGATTATCCGCCGTGCCAAATTGTCCAGCGACATCTTGAGCCTGGGGCAAAATTCTCTGCAGGAAATCGGCGAAATTGTGCACAAACTCAGCGAACAAGGCTATGAGGCATGCGTTGCCATCCATATTTCAAGCGGAATTTCCGGCCTTGGCGGCAACCTTGTCACATACTCGAACATGCGCAAATGCCCGATTCCGCTTTACGTGTTTGACTCTCGTGCTACAGGGATTTCGCAAAAGCATCAGGTCTTGCTTGCATGCGCGCTTGCCAAAGCAGGATTTTCTCCGGAAGACATCTTAAGCAAATTGGCCGTTTTTCGAAAATCTCAGCAAACGTACCTGTTCGTAAACGATGTGCATACTCTGCTTAAGACGGGGCACATCTCAAACCACCTTCCAAGCGTCGTTCCGCTCAAAACCTTGTTGCGTTTCAATGAGGACGGCTGTCTTGAACTTGAGGGAAAAGTTTTGCTGATGAAAAATACTTATGAAGATCTTGCTGAAAAACTCGAATTTCAGCTGAGCCTGATGGGCAGCGATTTTTCTTTCAGCATGATGTATGATGAAGCGGCAGCTTCTGACTGGAGCATCATTGACGAAAAACTGCATACCGATTTTCCGCGTCTTCACATCGAACGTATGCCGATGAAACCGTCGCTTTGGTCATATGCGGGGAAAAAGAGCGTGCTGCTTTCGTTTGAACCGGATTGGAAATTATATGTTTGATATTTGACAAGAAACGTCGGGTTGCTGTAAGCGGCCGGGCGCTTTTTTGCGTGTTTGCGGGATGGTTAAATGCAGTGCACACGGAGGCAAAAGCCGACAAAAACCGAGCAAAATGCCTGAATTTTGTTTACCGACCCAACGAAGACAGAGCTCATGGAGACAAAAGTAGACAAAAACCGAGCAAAATGCCTGAATCTTGTCTACCGCCCCGACCGAAATCGGCGCACGCGGAGGCAAAAGTAGACAAAAACCGATCAAAGTGTCTGAATCTTGTCTACCGCCCCGACCGAAATCGGCGCACGCGGAGGCAAAAGTAGACAAAAACCGAGCGAAATGCCTGAATCTTGTCTACCGCCCCGACGAAGACAGCGCGCGCAGATCCGAAAACAGACCTGACTCAGTCGTCCGCACCAAAACCGCACTCCCGGAAATAATAAAAGCAAGCGTGCACGTTTCGATCCGTGGTACACTATACCCATGTGGAGGAAAAATGATGCGAAAGATATTTATTATTGAAGATGAACAAGATATCATTCAGGCCGTTCATGATGAACTGAAAAAGTGGGGATACGACGTGACCGGCGTTTCGGACTGGGACAACATGATGGCGGAAGTCAAGGAAGCCGATCCCGTTTTGATTTTGATGGACATTACGCTTCCGATGTATGACGGCTTTTACTGGACACAGCAGATCAGGTCCTTTTCACAGGTGCCGATTATTTTTATTTCGGCCGCCGATTTTGATCAAAATGCCGTGAGGGCGCTGATGATCGGTGCGGATGATTATCTGGTCAAGCCGTTTGCGATGGATCTTTTGACGGCGAAGGTTCAGGCCGTGCTTCGCCGTGTAAATGCAGTGCAGGAAAAGAGTCTGGAAAAATTTGGCTGCGAACTCAATTTGTTGACCAACGATCTGGATTTTCAAGGAGAAAGCGTCAGACTGACACCGACTGAGGGACTGATCATGAAGCTGCTCATGCTGAATGCAAACCAGACGGTCAGCAAGAAGAAACTGATTTCGGCATTGTGGCAAGGAAACAACTTTATCGACGAAAATGCGCTGAACGTCAACTTGAGCAGGTTGCGCGGCAAGCTCTCGACGCTTGAAGGACCGCTCCAGATTACGACGGTCAGGGGCCAGGGCTATCGCTTGGAGGAAAAATTATGATCAGGAAATATTTGGCGGACTGCTGGTCGACATTGATCGTATATTTATTTTGCGTGGCTGTCTTTGCGCTTTTTTGCGTGCTTTATGATTTGAAATTCAGTTTGATCGTCGACTTCGTGCGTTTTACCTGGCTCGTAGCGGTCGGTGCTGCATTTTTTAAAACCGTGCGGACGTTTCGAATTCTCAGACGTATCGAAAGTGGCAATATTGACGAATCTTTTGGCAGGACGCTCGTTGAAAGAGAATTCTTGCGCAAGCTGAGTGAAGAAAAGGACAATCTTAATCAGCGCGCGCAAAAACTTGAGCAGGAGTTCAAAGAGCGTTACGATTATTTGATCGTCTGGAGTCATGAGATGAAGACTCCGCTGACGGCACTGAAGCTGATGGCCGATGCGGCGAATGTCGTGGACAGCGCGCGCGTGCAAAAGCAGGTTGATAATGCCGAATATCAGTTGAATCTGCTGCTTAATTATGAGCGCTTGTCCGATTTTAACCATGACATCGAGTTCGTTTCGATTGATCTGCTTGAGCTCGTGCAGCAGATTTTGCGCGAAAACATGACGTTTTTCGTCGACAAAAACCTGACGCTTGACGTGGCGGTGCCGCATAAAAAGCTTTTGACCGACAAGAAGTGGATGTCGTTCATCTTGGAGCAGATTTTGGTTAATGCCAGCAAATACAGTGCTCCGCATCAGCAGATCATGATCGGTTACGACGATGGCGTGCTTTTCATCCAAGATGAAGGAATCGGCATTTCGCAATCCGATCTGCCAAAAATCTTTGAAGCAGGATTCACCGGAGAAAACGGCAGAAAGCACGGTGCCGCAACTGGGATGGGGCTTTATATCGTCAAACGGGTCAGCGAATTTTTGAAGATCGACGTTGCGGTCGATTCAAAACTGGGAGCGGGGACCATTGTCAGACTGGATTTGAATCGGATTCTGGATTTATAAAAAAATAACAAACTGTAAGGTTCCTGTCGCACATGTAACTATGATTGCGGTGGGAATCTTTTTATAATAAAGGAGTAATGAAACAGGAGGGATGAAAAATGAGTATTTTAGTGTTGAACCATATCAGTAAATCATTCGGCAAAGGGGACAGTCAAGTTGACGCATTGCGCGATATCAGATTCAGCGTTGAAGAAGGGGAATATGTTGCCATCATGGGGGAATCCGGTGCCGGCAAATCGACGCTTTTGAATATCATCGCAACGCTTGAAACGGCAACGGGCGGTCAGATCACGCTCAATAATCAGGATCTGTCAAAGCTCAAGGAAAAGGAAAAAGCAGCGTTCAGACGTCAGCATTTGGGATTTGTCTTCCAAAATTTCAACTTGCTTGACACGTTCAACAATCGCGACAACATCTTTTTGCCGCTCGTTTTGAACAAAGTATCGCATAAGGAAATGGAAAAGCGCCTTGAACCTTTGGCAAAGGAGCTTGAAATTGAGCAATTGCTCGATCGTTATCCGTACGAAATTTCCGGTGGTCAAAAACAGCGCGTGGCAGCCGCCAGAGCATTGATCACGAATCCTGATCTGCTGTTGGCCGATGAACCGACCGGAGCGCTCGATTCTCAAAATACGAAGCGCCTGCTTGTGTTGTTTGACAGAGTCAATAAGCAGGGACAGACGATTCTGATGGTTACTCACAGTTCGCAGGCCGCAAGCTACGCCAACAGAACGCTGTTTATCAAGGACGGCATCATTTATCACGAGCTTTACCGCGGGGACATGTCGCAAAAAGACTATGCTAAAAAGATTTCGGACAGCATGACCGTTTTGACGGCTGAATAAGGGGGAAAAAGGGATGTTGAAACTTAAACTTTCAAGACAGACCATCAGCAAAAACTTGCAGCTTTATTTGCCGTTCCTTTTGGCAAATGCAGTGCTGGTCGGAATCAACTACATTTTCTTTTCAATGACGACGAATAAAAGTCTTGAAAAGCAAAATTACGGATCCGTTCTGATTCAGCTGATGAACATCGGACTTGTCTTCACCCTGGCAATCACTTTCTTCTTCATGATCTACATCAACGGCATCGTCAGCCGCCGTCGGAATCACGAGCTTGGGCTTTACAGCATTTTGGGAATGACAAGATCTGACCTTGGAAAAATGATTTTTTTCATTGATGCGATCATGTTTGTGGCAAGCTCAGTTCTGGGACTTGTTTTTGGAGCAACTTTCGTCAAATTCGTCGGACTCGGGTTGAAAAAATTGCTTGATATGGGACACTTTGATATTCCGGTATTCAGCTCCGTTGCAGCAATCATCTGCGTCGGATATTTTGCAGCCGTGTATTTTATATTGCTCTTGGGCGACTTATGGCGCTTACGCTCGGTCAACCCGCTTGACTTGTGGAAGGCAGCGAATAAGCGAGAAAAAGAACCGCGCGGCTCATGGATCTTCGGAATCGTCGGCGTCATCGCACTTGGATCAGGGTATGCGATTGCAGTCAGAATGAAGGCTTCGATGGATGCCGTAACGAGCTTTATGCTGGCCGTAATCCTTGTCGTAATCGGAACTTACCTGGTTTTCATCGCATTTTCGATCATCTTTTTGAAGATGCTCAGAAAAAACAAGAACTTCTACTATAAACGCAACCACTTTATTTCAGTTTCAGGGATGATTTACCGAATGAAGCAAAACGGTGCAAGTCTTGCTTCAATCTGTCTGCTTCTGACGACGGCGCTCGTTGCGATCGTGACGACCGGTACCCTTCGTCTTTCACAGGAAGCGACAGTCAGGCTTTACAATCCGTACGACGTGGTGATGACCAAGAAGACGCCGATCAGTCATGCTGACAAAATGACGATTCAAAGCAAGGCAAAGGACAATCATGTCACGGTCGGAAAATACGTCAACATGACGATGACAGAACCAATTTATGGCAATTTTTCAGGCAGCGCTTATTCTGTCAGCAAGACAGTTGACATGAGTACCGAAAATCAGCTGTTTGCAGTGCCGGTAGCCGATTACAACCGAATTCAAAAGCAAAACGTGCATTTGGCAAAAGACGAAATTTTGATGTGCTCTTCAAAGGGCGGATATGACAAAAACCGCCTCACGATCAAGGGGAAAACTTACAAGGTACGTCATATTGACAGTTTTGACTTCTACTTCGATTATCAACGGACAATCTTTAAGCCGATCTTCGTTTTTGCAAAAGACAGGAAGGTTTGCGAGCAGATTTCCGGAAAATGGCTTTATGCAATGGGGTACGATATTTCCGGAAAGAAATCTGACTTGAAGAGATACGCAGCTGGACTGGGTGACAAGTTCACGGCAGTCGTCAAGAAGAACAGCCAGGAGCCTTACATGGACTCATTCACTGACCGTCCTTCGGTTTCCGACTTGTTCAATCAGCTTTTCGGCGGACTTCTTTTTATCGGAATCTTCGTCAGCATCGTCATGCTGATCGCCACCGTCGTCGTCATGTACTACAAGCAGGTTTCGGAAGGCTACGCAGACCGGGAACGCTTCAAGACCATGCAGCAGGTCGGATTAAGCAGAGAAGAAACAAAATCAGCCATCAACAGTCAGGTTTTGACAGTCTTCATGCTCCCGATCATCGGTGCGGCCGTTAACGTCGGCTTTGCGATTCCGGCCATCCAGAAGATGCTGGTCTTACTGTCGATGTATGACAAGTTGCTGCTCGTCAAGTTTGGAATTGTTTCTTTAGCAGTAACGTTCCTTGGATACGTTGCAGTCTACAAGCTGACGACAAACGTCTATGAAAACATTGTAAACAGATGATGATCAAAAGACCGCATGGGGATGCGGCCTTTTTTGATTTTTGATGTATAAGAAGCTATTCTTTTTTAAATGCAGCACATGCTCAATCGGTACGTCGAGACGGGATTACGGACAAATGGCGGTTTTGGGAATGTTTGTCCGTAAAAATAAGCAGAAACTGGCTGCCGTTGCGCATCCCGGCCCGCGCGGAGGCAAAATTAGACAAAAACCGAGCAAAATGTCTGAAATTTGTTTACCGACCCGATTGAAATCGGTGCGCGCGGAGGCAAAAGTAGACAAAAATCGAGCAAAATGTCTGAATCTTGTCTACCGACCCGACCGAAATCGGTGCGCGCGGTATCGAAATTAGACAAAAACCGAGCAAAATGCCTGAAATTTGTCTACCGACCCGATTGAAATCGGTGCGCGCGGAGGCAAAAGTAGACAAAAACCGAGCAAAATGTCTGAAATTTGTCTACC
>ERZ827520.580-NODE-580-length-56640-cov-14.539684_pt1 | contig 56640 bp, 58 predicted proteins | sample MGYA00519581_ERZ827520 | MGnify/ENA primary metagenome ERZ827520 (study PRJEB31778, sample SAMEA3449339) | human gut metagenome | biome: human gut; feature: human-associated habitat; material: faeces | place: United Kingdom | collected 2010/2012 ... | reverse complement strand
GGGCGACCGGGTTTTCAGGGCGCAGCCCTGAATGACTTTTGGTTACTTTTCTTCATAGAAAAGTAACGCCCCGCCGGCAGGCGTACAGATTAAAATCTTTTGTAAAACTTGCGCCGCCGATAGGCGACAACAGTCTATGTCATGTCCATCCCCGCCGCAGGCGGAACGAAACCACCAAAGACAGAAAGTGAGAAAAACCATGCGTATCGCAGACCAGTGGCAGGATTTTGAGATCCTGGATACCAGCAGCGGAGAAAAGCTGGAGCGGTGGGGAAATACCATCCTCATCCGGCCGGACCCGCAGGTCATTTGGAGGCCGGAAAAGGGCCCCGAGTGGCAGAAAGCCGATGCCCGGTACAACCGCTCCTCGGCGGGCGGCGGCAGCTGGCAGATCTATCGCAGCCACTCCCAGTTCTGGACCATCGGCTACCGGGATCTGAAATTCAAGATCAGCCCAACCGGCTTTAAGCACACCGGGCTGTTCCCGGAGCAGGCGGTCAACTGGGATTTCTTCCGGGAGAAGATCGAGAAAGCCGGGCGGCCTATCCGGGTGCTGAATCTATTTGCCTACACGGGCGGAGCCACTTTGGCCTGTGCCGCAGCGGGGGCTTCCGTCTGCCATGTGGATGCCAGCAAGGGCATGGTGGCCTGGGCGAGAGAGAACCAGCAGCTCTCCGGGCTGGGGGAAAAGCCGATCCGATGGATCGTGGACGACTGCCAGAAGTTTGTGGAGCGGGAGATCCGCCGGGGCAGCCTGTACGATGGGGTCATTATGGACCCCCCCAGCTACGGCCGGGGCCCGGGCGGCGAGGTATGGAAGCTGGAGGATTCGGTGTACGATCTGGTAAAGCTGTGCGCCGGGGTGCTTACCGAAAACCCGCTGTTTTTTGCCATCAATTCCTACACCACGGGCTTGAGCCCCAGCGTGATGGAATACATCCTGAACACGACCGTCAGCCGGCGATTTGCGGGGAAGGGCACAACCTTCTCCTCTGAGATCGGGCTGCCGGTAAAAGCCACCGGCTGCCCCCTGCCTTGCGGCTCCACCGCCGTGTGGCACAGCAGGGAGTAAAAAAGGGGCAGGGCGGGCCGCAGGCCGCCCGCCCTTTGGGCGGGCAAGCGGACCGGAGGTCCGCTTCGGCGGCTTTGCCGCCGGGCCTGCGGCCCGGGTGCCAGCCCCCTGCAGAAGCGGGGCAAGAGCCGCTGCCGTGCCGCACGGCATAGCAGGGACCAAGACTACGAAAAAAGCGAGGAACGCATTTTGAAAAAGCTGATAGAAACCGAGCATATCTCCTTCAGTTACGAGGAAGAGACCGGCCTGCCGCTGCTGGTGCTGGAGGATGTGAATATCACCATAGGGGAAGGCGAATTTGTGGCGGTGCTGGGGCATAACGGCTCCGGCAAGTCCACCTTTGCCAAGCACTGCAACGCCGTGCTGCTGCCCCGCACCGGCACCGTGATGGTGGACGGTATGGATACCAGGGATGAGGACAAGCTGTTTGAGATCCGCCAGTGCGCCGGTATGGTGTTCCAGAACCCCGATAACCAGATCGTGGCGACGGTGGTGGAAGAGGATGTGGCCTTCGCGCCCGAAAATATGGGCGTGGAGCCGGCTGAGATCCGCCGGCGGGTGGATGAGGCCCTGAAGGCAGTGGGTATGTACGAATACCGGGAAAGCGCGCCGCATCAGCTCTCCGGCGGGCAGAAGCAACGGGTGGCCATCGCGGGCATCATCGCCATGCAGCCCCGGTGCATCCTGCTGGATGAGCCCACTGCCATGCTGGACCCCCGCGGCCGCCAGGAGGTAATGAGGGTGCTGCGGCAATTGAACCGCGAAAAGGGCATCACCGTGGTGCTCATCACCCACTACATGGAGGAGGCCGCCGCCTGTGACCGGGTGATCGTGATGGATGACGGCCATGTGCTGATGGACGATGTGCCCCGTAAGGTATTCAGCCATGTGGCGGAGCTGCGGCAGGTGGGACTGGATGTGCCCCAGACCACCGAGCTGATGACGATACTGAAGGAAGCCGGTCTGCCGGTGCAGGCCGATATCATAGACGAGCAGGAGTGCATAGAAGCGCTGGAAGCCCTGCTGACCCGTTAAGAGAGGAACCGTGCCAAATATGTCTATCATCAAAACCGAGCATTTAACGCATATTTATTCGCAGGGCACCCCCTATGAGCGGGCCGCCCTGCAGGATTTCAACATCGAGATAGAGGAGGGGGAGTTTGCCGGCATCATCGGGCATACCGGCTCCGGCAAGTCCACCTTCATCCAGCACCTGAATGGCCTGCTGCCCCCCACCGAGGGCAAGGTCTACATTGACGGCGAGGACCTGTGGGCCGATAAAAAGGACCTGCGGCGCTTCCGCTTCAAGGTGGGGCTGGTGTTCCAGTACCCGGAGTACCAGCTCTTTGGCGAAACGGTGGCGGCGGATGTGGCCTTCGGCCCCACCAATATGGGGCTGCCCCCCGAGGAGGTGGAAAAGCGGGTGCGGGAGTCGCTGCGCTTTGTGGGCCTTTCGGAGGACATGATGGAAAAAAGCCCCTTCGAGCTTTCCGGCGGGCAGAAGCGCCGGGTGGCCATTGCCGGGGTGCTGGCCATGGACCCCAAGGTGCTTATCCTGGATGAACCGACGGCGGGACTGGACCCCCGCGGTCGGGATACCATCCTGGGCGAGATAAGGGAGTACCACGAGGAACGCAAAAACACCGTGCTGCTGGTGAGCCACAGCATGGAGGATATAGCCCAGTACGCCAAGAAAGTGCTGGTGATCGCCGAGGGCAAGCCCGCCATGTACGATACGGTGGAAAATATCTTTAGCCGGGTGGAGGAGCTGACCGCCATGGGCCTGGCCGTGCCGCAGATCAGCCGGGTCTTTGCCGGGCTGCGGGCCGCCGGGTACCAGGTGCCGGGCAACATCTACACTGTGGAGGGCGCGGCTGCCGCCATCCTGAATGCCGTGAAAGGGGGTGCCGCCCGATGATTCGTGATATTACCATTGGTCAGTATTTCCCTGGGAAGAGCGCCATTCACAAAATGGACCCCCGCATCAAGATCCTGCTTTCCATTCTCTACATCGTGATGCTATTTGTGGCGGATAACATGTGGGGCCTGCTGCTGGGCGTGCTGTTCGGCTTCGCGGCCTATCTTATCAGCCGTATTCCCCTTTCGATGATCTGGAAATCCATGAAGCCGGTGGTGCCCATCGTCATCTTTACGGCGGTGCTGAACCTGTTTCTTTCTACCGGCGACCCGCTGTGGCAGTGGAAGTTCCTCAAGATCACCAGGGAGGGCATCGAGACGGCGGTATTCATGTCGGTCAGAATTCTGTGCCTCATCGCGGGCACCTCGCTGCTGACCTATACCACCTCGCCCATCGCCCTCACCGACGGCATAGAGCGGCTGCTGTCGCCTCTCAAGAAGATCAAGCTGCCGGTGCACGAGCTGGCCATGATGATGACCATCGCGCTGCGGTTTATCCCCACCCTCATCGAGGAGACGGACAAGATCATGTCCGCCCAAAAGGCAAGGGGCGCCGACCTGGAAAGCGGCGGCGTGATGCAGCGGGCCAAGGCGCTGCTGCCCATTCTCATTCCGCTGTTCGTTTCGGCGTTCCGCCGGGCGGATGAGCTGGCGCTGGCGATGGAATGCCGCTGCTACCACGGCGGCGAGGGCCGCACCCGGATGAAGCAGATGAAGCTGCACGGCCGGGACCTCATCTCCGGTGTGGCGACCGCGGCGGTTTTTGCCGGGGTGATCCTGCTGAACAAATATGTTAATCTCTTGCCAACGATTTGGTAACAACTTTGTGATACGATAAGATTGGGGGTGCTCCATCCATGCGATACAAACTGACCCTGCGCTGGCTGGGGACCCATTACTGCGGCTGGCAGGTCCAGCCGAACGCCCCGACCATCTGCGGCGCCGTGCAGGCTGCCGTGGAACGGCTCTTTGGCGAGCGGGGCGAGCTGACCGGCTGCTCCCGCACTGATAGTGGGGTGCATGCGGTGGGCTTTGTGGCGGCGCTGAAATGCGAGGGCTGCCGCATCCCGCCGGAGGCGCTGCTGCGGGCGCTGAATGTAAACCTGCCCCGGGATATTGCGGTGACGGCCTGCGAGGAGGTGGGAGAGGACTTCCACCCGCGGTATGATGCCGCCGCCAAGCGCTACCGCTACCGCTGGTACCAAAGCGCTGTCCGGGATCCGTTCCGGGAGGGGCTGGCGGTACAGCTGCCCCGGCCGGTGGATACCGCAGCCATGAATGAGGCGGCCGGGAGGCTGCTGGGTACCCATAATTTTTCGGCGTTTTGCGCTTCGGGCGGAAAAATCCCCCCCGAGGAACGGGTGCGTACCCTGACCGAATGCGCCGTGACCCAAACTGGGGATGAGATACACCTGACGGTGACGGGGGACGGGTTCCTCTACCACATGGTGCGCATTATGGCCGGGACGCTGCTGGAAATAGGACAGGGCAAATACCCCCCGGGGGAGATCACGGCCATCCTGCGCAGTGAGGACCGGGAAAGAGCCGGCAAAACAGCCCCCGCCTGCGGGCTTTATCTGGAGCGGGTATTCTATGAGCAAAAGGAGGCGGAACTGTGAGCGAACTGACGGAATTTGAGGAAGCGCGCCGCAGACGCCGCCGTAAGAAAAACTGGCGGAGAACCAAAAAGCTGGCCATTGTGCTGGCGGTGGTTGCCGTCATCGGCATCACCGTTTTTGCGGGGCGGCAGCTGGGGTGGGGTAGCCACCTGACGAACCTCGCGGCCTCGCTGCGGGGGGGCAAGGGCTTCCCCGTTACGCTGGACCGGCAGGAAACAAGGCAGCTCATCGGGGTAAAGGGCGGCGTAGCCCTGTGCACCGAGGGCAGCGTGACGGTATACAATACCGGGGGTGTGATCACCGGGGAGTTCCTGCACAGCTACAACAGCCCTGTGAGTGTGTACTCCGGCGGGCGGCTGCTGACCTACGATGTGGGCGGCACCGACTGGATGCTGACCAATAAGACCAAGACGCTGCAAAGCGGCACCGGCAGCGGCATCCTGCTGGGCGGCACCCTGAACGATAAGGGCACGGTGGCGCTTTCCCGGCGGGGCGGCAGCGGACTTTCCGCGGTGACGGTGTATAACGCCCGCGGGGAGGAAATTTTCCTGCTGGAGAGCGGGGACTGCTATCTTTCGGTGCTGGCGCTGAACGGCAAGGGCACCTGGCTGGCGGCCGGCGGCGTGACCAGCGGCGGCGGAGCCCTGGGGTGCGGCATCAAGCTGCACGATATGACCGGGCGGCAGCCGGCGGTTTCGCTGAGCTGGCCGGATGAGATCCTGCTGAAAGCCCAGTGGTGCGGCGATAAGCTGCTGGCTGTGACCGACCGGGGTGCGAGGGTGATCTCCACCGATGGGACGGTGCTGTATGAGGCCCGCTTTGCCGAAACGCCGACGGCGATGGCCATTGGCGAAGGCGGGACGCTTTACACCGCATGCGGCGACAGCCGGGAGGCGGCCGGAGTAACGGTGACGGCCTATGATGCCACACTGGCGGCAGTGGGCACCAAAACCGTGGCGGAACGGGTGCTTTCCCTGCATACCGAGAAGAACCGGGTGCTGATCCTGACCGAAAACACCCTGCTGCTGGGCGATGCCGCCCTGACCGAGGTGAGCGACCGGGAGGAGAGCGGCATCCAGCAGATGGCGCCCTGGCAGAACGGCTATTACTGCGTCACCGAGGAGGGGCTGACCCACCGGCGGCTGTAATGGCAGAGGGTCTGGGGCGGCGCAGCGAAATGGGCGAGGGCTGCCCGGAATGGAATGGAGGGTCGGCTCGAGACAAAATGGAGCTGTGCCGCCATAACGACGAAAACCCGAGAAAAGAGAGAAAGGGGGCGGCAAAATGAGAGATATTTTTACCCCTTCATTGATTTGGGATCTTGCGCTGACCGCGGTGATCCTGTTTGTGATGATCCGCTCAGTGGGGCGGGGGTTTGTTAGTTCCTTTATCCATCTGCTGGGGCTGGCGGCGGCCTGCATTGTGGCGGCTTTGCTGAGCGGCAAGGCCGCGGCCTGGCTGTACGATGGCTACCTGGCGGAGCGGCTGCAAACAGCCGTAAGCGATACCCTGCGGCAGAAGCTGCAAACCTTTGCGGAGCTGCTGGACCGCATAGACCCGACCGATACCATTACCGGGGCGGCGGGGGATGCCCTGCGGACGGTGATGGTGGCCCTGCTGACGATGGTGGCGTTCCTGGTCATTTTCCTGGTGGCGATGGTTATAGTGCGGGCACTGGCAAAGCTGACCCGGAATGTAAACCGGGTGCCGGTGGTGGGCGGTGTGAACCGGGTGCTGGGCGGTGTGCTGGGCGCGGCGGAAGCCTTTCTGCTGTGCTATCTCATCGGAATGGCGGCGGCGGTGCTGATCACCTTTAGCGAAAATGAGTGGAGCTGGCTGAATACGGCTGTGGTGCAGAAATCGACGATCCTCAATTGGTTTGTGCAGTTTGAATTTCCTGTGTAAATCCTGCCCGGGAACGGGCATAACAATAAAAGCGATTTTATGTTAGAAAGTGTTCGCACCCGTTTTGCGACGGTAAAAATCATGGGATGGCAAGGAAATGGGCCGCTGACAGGCTTGTGCCCATTGAAAATGGACTGATGCCTGACAAGGCCCTTGACGCAGCCAGCACGGATTTGTGCCGCCGAAAAACGGGGCCGGGCGGCGTGTCAGCCCTGCGGAATGATACTCCCCACGAAAGGAAGTGGAACGATGGATAAGAACAATATGCTGTGCTCCCGCTGCAAAAAGCGGCTGGCGGTCATCTATATGACCCGGATGGAAAACGGACAGACCATCAGCGAGGGGCTGTGCCTGAAGTGCGCCAAGGAGTTGGGCCTGAAGCCGGTGGATGACCTGATGAATAAGATGGGTCTTTCCGAGGAGGACCTGGATAAAATGAGCGACCAGATGATGGAAGTGATGGGCGACATGGAGGATGGCGAGGACGGCTTTGAAAAAGGCGGGGCCATGCCGTTCCCCTTTATGCAGAACCTGTTCGGCGGGCTGATGAACCGGGAGCAGGAGGAGGGCACCGAGGCGCCTCCCAAAAATCCCCGCAGCGAAAAGCCGGAAAAGGGCGCGCCCAAGTATAAATACCTGGAAAACTACTGTGAGAACCTGACCCGAAAGGCCCGTGAGGGTAAGATGGACGCCATCATCGGGCGGGAAAAGGAAATTTACCGGGTGGTGCAGATCCTGAACCGGCGCACCAAGAACAATCCCTGCCTCATCGGTGAGCCGGGCGTGGGCAAAACCGCCATTGCCGAGGGCATTGCCCAGCGCATTGTGGAGGGGAAAGTGCCGGCCAAGATCGCTCAAAAAGAGGTCTACATGCTGGACTTGACCGGACTGGTGGCCGGTACCCAGTTCCGCGGGCAGTTTGAGAGCCGGGTGAAGGGCCTGGTGGAGGATGTAAAGAAACACGGCAATGTCATCCTCTTCATTGACGAGGTGCACACCCTGGTGGGCGTGGGTGACAGTGAGGGCAGCATGAACGCCGCCAATATTCTAAAGCCGGCGCTTTCCCGCGGAGAAATTCAGGTCATTGGTGCTACGACCTTTAACGAGTACCGCAAGAACATTGAAAAGGATGCTGCGCTGGAGAGGCGCTTCCAGGCCGTGAAGGTGGGAGAGCCGACCATTGAGGACACCATCCAGGTGTTGCGGGGCATTAAGAAATACTACGAGGACTACCACCGTGTAAAGGTGAGCGACTTTATGGTGGAGCGGGCTGTGGTGCTCTCCGAGCGGTACATCCTGGACCGCTTCCTGCCCGATAAGGCGATAGACCTGCTGGATGAGGCCTGCTCGACAGCCTCCCTGGAATGCGCGGCGCAGACCGAGTACGATAAGCTGGCCGCGGACCGGGAAGAAAAGCAGCGGGCCCTCAGTGATGTCATCAACCCCGAGGAGGGGGCGGAGATAGACTACCAGCGCATGGCGGAGCTGAAAAGCGAGATCGCCCGGCTGGAGGAGCGGATGGACGCCCTGCACGACGCGGCCTTTAATTCCCCGGTGACGGAGGACCACCTGGCCAAGGTCATTGAGCTGTGGAGCGGGATCCCGGCCAGCAAGGTAAAGGAAAGCGAGCTGCAGAAGGTGGCCGACCTGGAAACCGGCCTGAAAAAGCGGATCATCGGGCAGGACGAAGCGGTGAACGCCGTGGCGGCCGCTGTGCGCCGCAGCCGCATCCGGCTTTCCGCCAAGAAGCGCCCGGCGTCCTTCATCTTTGTGGGGCCGACCGGCGTGGGCAAGACCGAGCTGGTGAAGGTGCTCTCCGAGGAGCTTTTTGACAATGTGGAGCCGCTGATCCGGCTGGACATGTCGGAATTTATGGAGAAGCATTCCGTTTCCCGTATCATTGGTTCGCCCCCCGGCTATGTGGGCTATGATGAGGCGGGACAGCTGACCGAAAAGGTGCGGCGCAGACCTTATTCCATCGTGCTGTTTGATGAGATAGAGAAGGCGCACCCCGATGTGATGAATATTCTGCTGCAAATTCTAGATGAGGGACGCATCACCGATGCGCAGGGCCGGCAGGTTTCCTTTGAGAATACCATCATCATTATGACCAGCAACGCGGGCAGCGAGCGGCAGGGCAGCGCCCTGGGCTTTGATAAGACCCGCTATGACGATGCCAAGGACAAGGCGGAGACCTCCCTGCGGCAGTTCCTGCGGCCGGAGTTCCTGGCGCGTGTGGACGAAGTGGTGGTGTTCCGCCCGCTGACCGAGGAGGATATGCAGAAGATAGCCGCGCTGATGCTGGAGGAGCTGAAAAAGGGTCTGGCAGAGCGGGAGATCAAGTTTGGCTGGGACGACGGGGTACTGCGGTTGGCGGCTACTGAAGCCTACGGACACAAGAGCGGCGCCCGGGACCTGCGCAATGTGCTGCGGCGCCGAGTGGAAGATCCCATCTGCACGCTGCTGGCGGGCTGCCCCGAACAGCCGCCGGCGTTGATCCACGCGGAAGAAAAAGACGGGGAGATCGTGCTGGTGACAGCGTAAGGAGGAGACCGAATGGACAAAATGAAACGGATCGTGGCGCTGATTCTGGCGGTGCTGATCGTACTGAGCGTGGCGAGTTATTTATTCTACCTGCTGTAAATAAGCGAGGATCTCCCCCTTGCCCGGGATGGGTGAGGGGGAGTCTTTTGCCGGTAGGGGGCAGGGCGGGCCGCAGGCCGCGGCGCGCAGCGCCGCCAGCGGGCTTCGCCCGCTGAAGTCGCCCAGAGGGCGGCTTGGCCTGCGGCCCGAAGCCGGCGGCATCCAGAAAGCATAATAGAAGATGCAAAAAAGTGTGTATGCGTGCGAAAAAGTGAGATATCAGAAGATAACCTGGATGTAAACGAGAAAAATCGCGGATTAATGTGGTTTAGCATAGTAGCGTAGTAGCACGCTAAAGCGTATAATACGAACATAACATTTCATTAACCCCGAAGCGAAGGAGAAAAACACCATGAAAAAATTGATCGCGCTGGCCGCAGCTGCCATGATGCTGCTGAGTCTCTTTACCGCCTGCGGCAAGGAGCCTGCTGCTAACAATGATAATGACACCGAAAAAACCACCACCTTTACGGTAGGCTTTGACGCGGAGTTCCCGCCCTATGGCTACCAGGATGAAAACGGTGAGTATGTCGGCTTTGATCTGGACCTGGCCGCTGAGGTTTGCACCCGCAATGGCTGGGAACTGGTGAAGAAACCCATTAACTGGGACAGCAAGGACATGGAGCTGAATACCGAGGTCATCAGCTGCATCTGGAACGGTTTTACCATGCAGGGCCGTGAGGATAAGTACACCTGGAGCGAGGCCTATGTGGATAACAGTCAGGTGATCGTGGTGAAGAAGGACAGCGGCATTGCCACCTATGCAGATCTTGCTGGGAAGATAGTAGCGGTGCAGGCAGATTCTTCCGCGCTGGCGGCGCTGACCGAGAACGAGGACGGCAGTAATGCGGAGAATATCGCGCTGGCCGAGAGCTTTAAGCAGATGGTGGAGGTGCCGGATTACAACACCGCGTTCCTGAACCTGGAGGCGGGTGCTGTGGATGCCATTGCTATGGATATTGGTGTGGCGCAGTACCAGATCTCCCAGCGTGGCGATGAGTTTGTGATCTTGGACGGCACCATTGCCAGTGAGACCTACGGTATCGGCTTTAAGCTGGGCAACACCGAACTGCGCGACGCCGTGCAGAAGACCCTGGATGAGATGGCGGCCGATGGCACCTTCGCCAAGATCGCTGAAAAGTGGGGCCTTTCCGAGGCGGTTTGCCTGGGCAAGTAACGCCCCAAAAAGAAAACAGAAAAGCAGCCCTTCGACACGATGTACTGAGGGGCTGCATTTTTCCCTGCAAGTAAGAGATAAAAGGAGAGCACCGCATGAACCTGTTAGAGATATTTGCCCAGGTGGGGGAGGGGATGGGAAATTCCATCCTCATCTTTGTGCTGACGCTGGTATTTTCGCTGCCGCTGGGCCTTTTGGTAGCCTTTGGCCGCATGAACCGCTGGGCTCCGCTGGCGGGCCTGAAAAAGAGCAAATCCCCCTTTTGGCGGAAGGCGGCGGAATTCCGGCCGGTGCAGCTCCTGCTCAAGCTGTTTATCTCCATTTTGCGGGGCACCCCGCTGATGCTGCAGCTGATGGTGGTCTATTATGGGCCTTATTATATCTTTAAGGTGCCGATCACGCTGGAGTACCAGTTCTATGCAGTGATTATTGCCTTTGCGGTGAATTACGCCGCCTACTTTGCGGAGATTTACCGCTCCGGGATTGAATCGATGCCAGTGGGGCAGTACGAGGCGGCCAAGGTGCTGGGCTACAATAAGGGCCAGACCTTTTTCCGCATTATTCTGCCGCAGGTGGTCAAGCGCATTCTGCCCTCCATCACCAATGAGGTCATTACGCTGGTAAAGGATACCTCGCTGGCTTTTGTTATCGGCTACGCCGAGCTGTTTACATTGGTGAAACGCATCGCCAGCCGGGAGGCCAATGTGCTGCCCTATGTGGGCGCCGCTATCTTCTACTATATCTTTAACCTGGTGGTGGCGGTGGCCATGGAAAAGCTGGAAAAGAAAATGAACTACTATAACTAAAGGAGGTGTCCCGGATGAGTGTACTGCGGCTGGAAAATGTGAAAAAGACCTTTGAAGGCGGGCCGGAGGTCCTGCGGGGCATCAGCCTGGCGGTGGAGGAGGGCGAAGTGGTTGCCATTATCGGGCCCTCCGGCGGGGGAAAATCCACCCTGCTGCGCTGCATGATTGACCTGGAGGAAGTGACCGGTGGGAGCATCTATGTGGGCGAGGACGCCATGGTGAAGGACGGGAAATACTGTTCCAAGGCAGAGCGTGCCCGGCTTATCAGCGAAATGGGCATGGTGTTCCAGAGCTTTAATCTGTTCCCCCACATGACGGTGCGGGAAAATCTCATCAAGCCGTACCTGCTGACAAAGCCCGGCGCGGCCGATGCCGAAGAAAAATGCATGGCCCTGCTGGAAAAAGTGGGCCTGGCGGAGAAAAAGGATGAATATCCCTGCCGGCTTTCCGGCGGACAGCAGCAGCGGGTAGCCATAGCACGCGCCCTGATGCGCGACCCCAAGGTGATGCTCTTTGATGAGCCGACCAGTGCACTGGACCCCCAACTGACGGGCGAGGTGCTGGCGATTATGCAGCAGCTGGCGGCGGAGCACCGCACCATGGTGGTGGTGACCCACGAGATGAGCTTTGCCCGCGGGGCGGCGAACCGCATCCTGTATGTGAATGGCGGGCTGATCGCGGAGGAGGGCACCCCGGAGGAGATCTTCGGCGCGCCTAAAACCGCCGAGCTGCGGGCCTTTTTGGGCAGCGGGTTCGAGGACTGAGAGAATAAATCTCCGGTGAAATCCCCTTTGCCGAAGAAGGTTGCAAATTGCCCTGCGGCGTGCTATAATTACGAAATCAAGCGGAGCTCCTGCCGAAAAGCGGTGGGAGCCGCCGTATTTTAGAACCCAAGCAAAAGGAATGAACCCCATGAATAAGAAAATCAGACAAAACCTGTTCCCGGTGTTGGCAGCGCTCATCTGGGGCACCGCATTTGTGGCACAGAGCGTCAGTGCCGGGCATATACCGCCGCTGACCTTTGGTGCAGTGCGGTGCAGCATGGCCTTTGCGGCGCTGGCCCTGGGGCTCTGGATTGTACGCGTGGTGCAGAAAAAGAAGGCGCCCGAGAAGGTGGAGCCGCTGGCAAGCTCCCCGAAGGACCTGGTGCTGGGCGGAATTTGCTGCGGTGTGGCCCTGGCTATGGCTTCCTTCCTGCAGCAGTCAGGCATTTCCGGCGGGACCAGCGCCGGTAAGGCGGGCTTTATTACCGCGCTGTATATTGTGCTGGTGCCCATTCTTGGCTTGTTCCTGCGTAAAAAGGTCACAGCCGCCGTGTGGATCTCGGTGGTGCTGGCCGCTGTGGGGCTTTACTTCCTGTGCATGAACGAAGCGCTGACGATCGAAAAGAATGATTTGATGGTAATGCTTTGTTCCGTGGCTTTTGCGGTGCACATTTTGGTCATCGATCATTTTACCCAAAGGGTGAATGGTGTGGCGCTTTCCACGGTGCAGTTCGCGGTGGCGGCGATCGTTTCCGGGATAGGAGCCGCCCTGACGGAAACGCCCACCCTCGCGGGGATTACGGAGTGTATTTGGCCGCTGCTGTATGTAGGTATAATGAGCGGCGGTGTGGGCTATACCCTGCAGATACTGGCGCAGAAGGACGCGAACCCCACGGTGGTTTCGCTGCTGCTTAGCCTGGAATCGGTTTTCTCGGTGCTGGCGGGGGCGCTTATCCTACATGACCGGCTGACGGGCCGGGAGCTGCTGGGCTGCGCGCTGATGCTGCTGGCGGTAGTGCTGGCTCAGCTGCCGGCGCGGGGCAAGGTTGCGGAAGCGGCAAAGAACTGATATAATAGAAAAAGAGCGTAAAGGTGGCTCTGCCCCTTTTATTATTTTCAAGGAGGTCTTTACCGTGACCAAGATCTTTGTGGGTTTTTTGTTTGTGTTCCTTAATTTTAACTTTACCCTGAACGATACCTATGTCATTAACCTGCTCCCGGATTTTGTCGGGTTTATTCTGCTGTATATGGGCACCCGAGAGCTGCTGGAGGAAAGCCCCCGCTACACCACAGCCGGTCCCTGGCTGCTGGGACTTACCGCCTATGGCATTGCCAGCTGGGTGATCAATCTGCTGGGACTCAATGGAGGCTGGGTCATTTCACTGCTTACATTGGTGGCAGCGGCCGTGACTTATTATGCCACCTGGTTGGTCATTAAGGGCTTTGAGGACATCGAGAAAAACAACTCGGTAGGGATCGCCGCAGCGGAAAGTATGCGCAGCTGGAAGATCTGTGCCATTCTGAACATTGTGGCGGTGGCGCTTTCCTGGGTGCCGGTGCTGAGTGTGCTGCTGCTTTTGGGCATGGTGGTGGTGACCATTATGCTGCTGGTGAGCCTGAACAAGACCCGTAAGCTGTATGAGGCGTTCCGCATGATAAAGCCGCAGAGCAACAACGGCGGACCGGAATTCTGACGGCGGGGAGAAACAAAAAATGAAGGAACATCGGAATTTGATTGGAAAAAACCATCATTGCGGCGGGGATCCTTGCCAATGCGATTGAGAGCGCCGGGGCCAGTGCCGGCAGCCAGATTGCCGGGGCGCCGCGCGCCATGGCGTGATGGGTGGGCGGAAAGGAAAACTTGCGTGAATATATTTCTTATCGTGATGGGATAAAAGGAAACGGCGTGGCGGGGGCCATGCCGTTTTTGCATTAGGCCAGCGGTTTACCGCTGAATACAGGGAAGATATCAAATTCGCCATGATTCGTGATGCGGTCCACCTGCTGGAGGGCCTTCATATCCGCTTCGGAGATCACAAAATCGAGAGCGGCATTGCTGGCCATGTGGGTCAGGATTGGCGGTTTTAGGCAACGCAACGGTTCCCAAGCTGGACGACATAACGGATGCAGAGCGGCGCGGCGGATACGCCGTATTTCTTTGCCATTTCCACAATGGCAGGGTTTTTGAACGCTTCACCGTGGGTAATAGGGGAGTAGGCTTCCACTAAGATGCCCGGATCCCGGCTGTAATTGATCAGTGCCATATCGATATTGCTGATGCACAGCAGAATCTGATTGACCGTGGGCTTTACTCGGCAATCCGACAACAGGTTTTCAAGGTCATCCCGCAGAAAATTGGAAACACCGATGACCCGTACCTTCCCAGCGGCCTGGGCATCCTCCAGTGCGCGTCAAACAGCATTATTTTCCTCCAGGCCGCTTTTGGGGTCAGTCAGCGGATTCAAAAAGGAATTGCCGATAAAATACTGCGCGTACGCGGTATTGGCTGTGCCGGTTCCAAAGATATTTGACTTTTCAAAGGCTTCCTTGCTTTCGTACTTCATTGCAAAAAACCTCTTGATGTGGATTGATAATTCTGCCGTACCAATAGACGGTGCGATGGGTTTTTGCTCCGTACTCGCTTTACTACCTAAAGCTCACCTTAGGGTCAAGAGCTTTTTGAAATGAAGTTGGAGGGATTTTGGCGGATCACTTAGCAGGCAAAAAGCATCCCCACCGGGGAGAAAGCTCCATAGGTGGGGATAGGAATGACATCATGTTTATTTTTTGACCCTGGGCAGGATGAGCGGCAGGGCCAGCGGCACGATGGCGGCATCCACATGAGTGCTTTCGCTCATTTCACCATCGGCGTTCAGGTTGGTGGGCTTATCAAAATCGATGGTAAGGCTGCGGCAGCGGGTGTAAATGATACAATCCTGCAGGGAGGGGTCATCCACATGAAGGCCCTTTTGGTATTTGCCGATTACCTTGAGGATGCGCAGGCGGTTAATCTTACGCACAATGCAGAGATCCATCAGGCCATCCTCCACATTGAACTTGGGCGCGCCGTTCCAGCCGCCGCCGTAAAAGCCGCCATTGGACATCACCAGGATGAGAATATTCTCATCCAATACCCGGCCGTCATCCAGTACAATATGTGCCTGCTTGCCCATGGGGCTGAAGAAAGTGGAGATGAGAGCGAGAATGTACGCGCCGCTGCCGGTAACAAGCGGAAGGCGCTTGTAGCGGGCCATGTTTTTGCATACATCGGAATCGAGGCCCGCGCTGCAGATATTGGCCGACCACTGATTATTGAAGTGGATGAGATCGATGGGGCGTTCTTCTGCGGTGATCTGCGCCTCCAGGTTGGAAAAATCGCAATCCGGGAAGCTGCGCACGAAATCATTGCCGCTGCCGCAGGGAACGACGCCCATAGCTGCGTTGGCGCAGCCGGCCAGGCCCTGAAGCACCTCGTTCATGGTGCCGTCGCCGCCGCAGCTGTAAAAGCGCAGGTGCTCTCCATTGGAGGCGGCACAGCGCTCCTTCACAAAACGGGTGGCATCCCCCACGCCGGTGGTCAAGTAGGTTTCCAACTCCTCCTCCCGCCCGACAAAAAGGGCATGCAGACGGGGCAGCAGGGCTTCGGTCACATTGGTTTTTCCGGCGGCGGGATTGATAACGAAGATGTGTTTCATGGCGGCAAACTCCTTCGATGTTAGGTGTTGGGCAGCTCCCATACCATGGCGGTGTAGGGCAGTGCCTGGAAGCCCAGCGACTGATACAGCCGCATAGCAACCTGGTTTTCGGGGGTGCATTCCAGCTTCAGCGCGCCGACTTTATTATGATAGTGGGAGGAAAGAGATTCCAGAATAGCCCGGCCGATGTGCTGACCTCTCGCCTCCGGGATGAGGTACAGCTCTTCGATCATAATGATGGGGGTGCCCAGTTCGCTGGAGAAGCTGTGTGCCAGCAGCAGATAGCCCAGGGTACAGCCGTTTTCCACGATCATGCGGCCTTCGACATTCTGATTGCCGGCCAGGCACGCCCGAAAGGTGGAAATGAAGATATCCCGGCTGACCGGGTGCGCCACCGCGGGGGAATCGTACATATCGTGGCTCATTTCCAGAAATGAGGCGAGATCTTTGGTGGTAAAGGGGATGAGTTCCATGGGAAGATTGATGCTCCTTTTTTAGATTCTTGGTAGGTTTGTGCAGAGGGATGGGCGGGGGCCGCAGGCCGCCAAAGGCGGCCGACGCAGGCGGAGCCTGCGTGTTTCGGCAAAGCCGAAACGGCCTGCGGCCCTCGTCCGGACTCTGCACAAGCTTGTAAATGCGCAGGCTGCCGGCCCGGCGCCTGCTTTTAGTTCTATTGTAGCATAGAAAGCGGAAAAAGCAAGTGCTGAAAACTGATATAAGCATTGCTTATGACTAAATGTTAAAAAATCTATATCCAAGATAGCAGAATTATGTTATAATAAATAGGTTAAGGGCGTCATGCCCAATTTTTTCGGAAAAGGAGGATTCCCATGCAGGAATTCTATGATATCACCGTGGCAGGCGTCAAACGCAGTCTGCCGGTCGTCCCCATCAATGAAAACATGTCCATTGCCGGCTTTGTTATCTTTGGCGATACCGATGTTGTAGAGCCCTGTGCCCGTGCCCTGGCGGAAAAGCTGCCCCCCGAGACCGAGGTGTTGGTGACGGCTGAGGCCAAGAGCATTCCGCTTATTTATGAGATGGCTAAAGTGATGAAGATGCCCCGCTATGTCATTGCTCGCAAGTCGGTCAAGGGCTATATGCGCAATCCCATCATCACCACCGTTAATTCCATCACCAATATGGGTAAGGAGCAGATCCTGGTGGTAGATGAGCACGATGCCGAGTTCATCAAGGGCAAGAAGGTCGCCATCATTGATGATGTGATCTCCACCGGCAGCAGCATTGAGGCCATCGAAAAGCTGGTGAAGGAATCCGGCGGCGAAGTAATTGCCCGCGCGGCAGTGCTGGCGGAAGGCGATGCCGCGGACCGCACCGATATCATCTACCTCGAAAAGATCCCGCTGTTTTTCCACAATAAAAAGTGATCTACATAAGAACAAGGCCCCTGTACTGCGCGGTACGGGGCTTTTTCACATTTATAAGATCAAAATGGGATAAACTCCACCGTGGTGCCCTGCTGCCGCAGCAGCTCAACCAGGGCATCCGCCGGGAGCCAAACGGTAGCGGTATTATCATTGGGATGGACCCCGATGAGCTTGCCGCGGTAGTCCTCATCCAGCAGAAGGGTGACCCGATGCTCCTTGTCATTCAGTGCGCCAAAGGGAGTGACAGAGCCGGGCGTCAGGCCCAGCAGCTCGGCCAGCTCCTCCGCCCCGGCAAAGGAAAGCGCCCCATGCCCCAGCCGGGCTTTCAGCGCTTTCAGGTCGGCACGCTTTTCTCCGTACAGTACCAGCAGCCAGTAAAAGCGCTTCTTCTGGTCGCGGACCAGCAGATTCTTGGCAATGGCGTCACAGTGCTCCAGTCCCTGCGCGTACAATTCTTCCATATTGAATACAGCAGGGTGCTCCGCCAGTGTGTGGTCTATTTTATTTTCCTCCAGCAGCTGCAGGACGGCGTGTGCCATGTCGTTCATCGTGATTTGCTCCTTTTGGGGCAGCGGTTGCCGCCGCCAACCATGGCGCAACCCGCCGGATTTTTTGTGCTATTGTAGCATGATTTTGCGCCTGCCGCAAGGGAATGCCGCATAGTTTTTTTGCTGTTGGTGATACTACCCCTTGAAAGGGGGAATAACCATGGAACGACCTGTTTTGGGACCCATTGACCCGGTGACGGGACGCCCGCTGTACCTGCCGCATGATGTGGTAAGTGGCACCGAAGCCACCGGGCTGGAGCCTATCCCGCCCCGCACGCCGGAGGAAGCGGAAAGCTATGCCGAACTGTACGACTGGCCGCTGGCAGATCAGCCGCCCCGCCGCTGAGGGGACTTGCCAGCCGGGGGCAAATTTGCTATTATCATGGGTAGAAATTTCTGCAGGGTGCCGCCAAACCAGCACCCATTGCAGGGCTGACACCGGAGGGAAACAGTATGAGTAAAGTCGCAGTTATTACCGGCGCATCAGGGGGCATCGGAGCCGCAGTGGCCCGCCGCTTGGCCGCGCAGGGGTGTTATGTGGTGCTGGGCTATTGCCGCAGCAGAGAAAAGGCCGAAAGCCTTTGCCGGGAGCTGCGGGAGGCCGGTGGGGAAGCCGTTTCCTTCCGGGCGGATCTGACCAAAGCCGAGGAAGCCAAAGCCCTTATCGAATTTGCGGTACAGCAGTACGGCCACCTGGATATCCTGGTGAATAATGCCGGCATTTCGCAGATCAAGCTGTTTACCGATATTACCCAGGAGGACTGGCAGCGGATGTTTGCGGCCAATGTGGATGGTATCTACCACTGCTGCCGCGCGGCGGTGCCGTATTTGGTGCAGCAGCACAGCGGCACCATTATCAATGTTTCCTCCATCTGGGGGCTGTGCGGCGCCTCCTGCGAGGTGCACTACTCCGCCTCCAAGGCGGCGGTCATCGGCTTTACGCAGGCGCTGGCTAAGGAACTGGCCCCCAGCGGCATCACCGTCAACTGTGTCGCGCCTGGCGCCATCGATACCGAAATGAATGCCCACCTTACCGCCGAAGAACGCCGGATGCTGGAGGAGGAGATCCCGCTGGGCCGTATGGGCTCGCCGGAGGAAGTGGCGGCTGCCATTGCCTTTTTGGCGGGGGAGGATGCCCGCTATTTTACCGGGCAGGTCCTCAGCCCCAATGGCGGCATCGTAATTTGACAGGAAAAAGAGGCGAATACCTATGGAAATACTGCAAAATACCTGTCTGATATCGGCGGTGCTGGCCTGGGCAGTGGCACAGCTTTGCAAGCTGCTCATCGAACTGATCGCCCATCACCAGCTGGATTGGGAACGGTTGACAGGCGACGGCGGGATGCCCAGCGGACACTCCGCTACAGTAACGGCGTTGGCGGCGGCCGCCCTGCTGCAATACGGTGCGGCTTCCTTTCAGTTTGCTATCAGCGCGGTGCTGGCCATCATCGTGATGCACGATGCCATGGGAGTGCGCTGGCAGGCCGGGCAGCATGCCCGCACCATCAATGAGCTGCTGCTGAAGCTGAGCGACACTCCGCCGGAGCAGCTGCTGGAGGAATTCCTGGGGCACACCCCGCTGCAGGTGGCCTGCGGTGCTCTGCTGGGCGCTGCGGTGGCTATTCTGTATTCCCTCCCGTAAAAATATAACACAACCCCCGCGGCAGATCCCGTGGGGGTGCTTTTTAATATAGTCTCCGTTCATTTCGCCTTACGCCCAGAACCGTAAAAACTCCTCCGCCGCGGGGCTGGGCGATACATCCTGCAAGGTGCACACCGAAAGGCTCCGCTCCGGGATCTCCGGGATGGTGCGCAGTTCACGGATCGTCCCCGCCTCCAAAGCGGGCAGGGCATATTCTCGGGTGACGCACGCCACCCCCAGCCCAATGGCCGCCAGATCGACGAGAAGCTCGTGACTGCACAGTTCTATCTCCGGTTTAAGCGTAATGCCATTGCGGGTAAAAAAGCGTTCCAGGTACCGTCTTGCGCTGGATTTGCGCTCCAACAGCATCAGCGGGAAGCGGGAAAGCTCCGCCAGGGTATAGGCCCGGTCGGCCTCGCAGGGGTAGTCCCGCCCCGCCACAAAAACATTGTGCAGGGCCATGCAGCGCCGCATCTGCAGGTTGCCGCTCTCCTGCGGGGTGCTGGCAAAGGCCAGGTCTACCTGTCCCGCCCGCAGCATCTGCAGGGCCTCATAGCTGGTGCCGTTCAGCACCTTCAGCCGGATGGCCGGGTACCGCTCATGGAACCTTTGCAGATAGGGCAGCAGCAGGCTGCGGGTCACGGTATCGCTGGCCCCGATAACCAGCTCGCCCATCATCAGCTCCCGGGTCTGCTGCACCTTTTCCTCTCCGGTTTCGATGAGGCTGATGGCGCTGCGCACATAATCGTACAGCACCCGGCCCTCGCCGGTCAGGGTGACGCCGCGGGGTTGGCGGGAAAACAGCCGTACCTGCAGCTGTTCCTCCAGCTGATGGATGGACTGACTGACCGCCGACTGTGAGATAAACAGTGTTTTAGCGGCGGCGGAAATGCTTTCCTCCTCGGCAACGGTGCGGAAAATACGGTAAAGCTCCAGTTTAACGGCCATGTTTGCGGGCTTCCTTTCTATCTGTTTTGCTTATGCTTATCATTAGTAATATATACTTTACTTATGAATACGCATCTATTATACTAAAGTGGTCGTGAAAAGCAACCCCTATTTTTGTTTTCGTTTTCATCAATTCACAGGTGATAAAAGGAGAAAAAGCCATGAGCAGAATGTTTGGTACTGTCGTTCGCGGGGTACGCGCCCCCATCTTCCGGGAAGGCGATGATGTAGTAAAGGGCACTGTGGATACCGTCCTGAAGGCCCTGAAAGAAAACAGTGTGGAGCCGCACGATAAAGATGTTGTCGCCATTACCGAATCGGTGGTGGCCCGTACCCAGGGCAACTATGCCACAGTGGAACAGATCGCAGCCGATGTAAAGGCCCGCACCGGCGGCAAGACCGTTGGCGTTACCTTCCCCATTCTCAGCCGCAACCGTTTCTCCGTGCTGCTTTCCGGCATTGCCGCGGGCTGCGAGAAGGTCGTCCTTATGCTCAGCTATCCTTCCGATGAAGTGGGCAACCACCTCATCAGCATGGACCGCTTGGATGAAAAGGGCATTGATCCCTGGACCGATGTTCTTTCCCTGGAGCGCTTCCGTGCCGAGTTCGGCTCTGTGATCCATCCTTTTACTGGCGTGGACTATGTGGAGTACTATTCCAGCCTTATCCGGGAAGCCGGCGCCGAGGTAGAAGTGATTTTTGCCAACCGCGTGCAGACCATTCTGGACTACACCGATACCGTCATCACCTGTGATATTCATACCCGTGCCCGCAGTAAGCGATTGCTGCAGGCGGCTGGTGCCCGTGTGGTTCTGGGGCTGGATGACCTAATGACCGCTCCTGTGGCGGGCAGCGGCTACAATGCCCAGTATGGTCTGCTGGGTTCCAATAAGGCGGATGAAAATCGTGTGAAGCTGTTCCCCCGTGATGCTATGCTGGTAGCCGAAAAAATTGGCCAGCTGATGAGCGAAGCCACCGGACACCATATCGAGGCGATGGTTTACGGCGACGGCGCCTTTAAGGATCCCGCGGGCAAGATTTGGGAGCTGGCCGACCCGGTTGTGGCCCCCGGTTATACCAAGGGCCTTATCGGTACCCCCAATGAGCTGAAGCTGAAGTACCTGGCTGACCACGATTTCGGCGATCTTTCCGGTACCGCTCTGCAGGAAGCCATTTCCCAGCGTATCAAGGAGAAGGACTCCACCAGCCTGGTGGGCAATATGGTCTCCGAGGGCACAACCCCCCGTAACCTTACCGATCTCATTGGCTCCCTGTGCGACCTGACCAGCGGCAGCGGCGATAAGGGCACCCCCATCATCTACATCCAGGGCTACTTCGATAACTACACCACCGAGTGATATCTTATTTTTAATGGTTTGCTGATAAGGCCCGCCTCCTGCTTTTCCAGGGGGCGGGCCGCCGCATTGGGGGGGATTTAAGCAGGGGGCAGGGCAGGGGCCGCAGGCCGTTTCGGCTCCGCCGAAACACGCAGGCTCCGCCTGCGTCGGCCGCTTCGCGGCCGGGCCTGCGGCCCCCACCCGCCCCTCGCTTAAATTTCCCCTTACATCCTGCCGAAAAATGTGCTATAATATAGGCAGAAACAGTAAGGGAGGGCACCACAGTGTTTGCAAAAGGAACAAAGATCATGTATGGCAATACCGGCGTCTGCGAGGTCATGGATTACGCCACCCCCGATTTGCCCGGCATGCCGCGCGGGACCAAGTACTATGTCCTGCGCCCTCTGTTCCAAAGCGGCACGATCTACTGCCCCGTGGAGCAGCCAAAGGTCTTTATGCGCCCGGTAATGAACCGCGAGGAGGCCGAGGAGCTGGTTGCCCTCATTCCTACCATCAGCGTGGAGCCGTTCCGCACCGGCCGCCTGCAGGAGCTTTCCGAGCATTACCGCAGCATATTGGGCACCCACAGCACCGTCGATCTCGTCGAGATCATCAAATCGGTGTACCACAAAAAGAAGGAGGCCGCCGCTGCGGGCCGCCGTGTCAGCCAGCTGGATGACCGCTATATGAAGCTGGCGGAGGAGCTGCTGCATGGTGAGCTTTCCGTCGCGCTGGAGATCCCCAGGGATGAAGTGCGGGAATATATTCGCCAAAGGGTGAAAGCTGCCGAAGCCGCTGAATAACTTTATCACAATAAAAAAGAGCCCCCATCCGGGTTTCCGGATAGGGGCTTTTTGTATGGGTGCAGGTTATTCGACGGGAAAGAATGTATACAAGGTATATAGCTCGCAGTCGCTGGCGTCAAAGACGTAGTTCGTCATTTCGTTGCCGAAGGTCACCACCAGCCAGCCATTATAGCAAGCGGTAAACAGCGTGTTTCCTTCTGCATCATAGGCAGTCAGGCGCAGCGCGCCGCCGGTGGCGGGGTTTGGCAGCCTTTCATACACCGTAAGCCGGTCGGCGCTCTCGGCCAGCAGCCCGATGAGCTGCCCGGCTTTTTCGGGGGTCAGCTCCACCGGCTCGGTCATGGTGTGATCCATGGCCATCACCTTGGCGATGTTCCCGGCACGAATGACCTCCCGCCAGCGGGTCAGCTCCTTTTCGGTGCCCGCTACATGCCCGATCGGGGTCTCCACGCCGGGCTTTACGGCATACACCCCGGCGGCAAATTCCATCACCAGCGCCTTTGCGGCGTCGCCGGTTTGGCCGGGCAGCCACAGGGAATAGTCAAAATCCCCCTCGCAGCTTTTCCACAGCGCCACGGTGCCCTCACTGTGCTCCTTCACGGTGACGGTAATAATGCCGCCGTAGCTGTGCGGCACCGAAAGCTCGCTCTCCTCGGCATCGGGGTAGTAAACGCCGGAAAGATCCTCGCCCTCGCCGGTATCGGCGGCACAGCGCAGGGTGGCGGTTTCATAGGAGATCTCCCCGATGGTGCCGCCGATGAGACAGAACCCGGTGGGCTTCATGCCGTCCCGGTCGGGGTAGCCGGCCAGCTTAAAATCGGGGAACTCGTCATTTTCATAGGGGACTCTCGGGTTCGGGATCTGGGTGTTCCCGCCGATCGCCGCACCGGGATCGGGGTCGGGGTCGGGGTCGGGGGCAGGCGTTTCGCCGCAGGCGGCCAGTCCCGCCGCCAGCAGGCAGCACAGGGTCAGTGCCAGAATTCGGGTCAGTTTTTTCATGTTGTCCCTCCTGTATGTTGTTGATGGTGTAAGGCCTACACTAAATATAACGAATGAGCGCCGCAAAATGCAACATCTATTCGTAAATAAAGTGTAATAAATCCCGTGTTTTATTGCAGCCTCCGCAAAAAAATCCCCGCAGACTCAAAAGCCTGCGGGGAAATTTTCAGTTTATCGTGTTCTCTTACTTAATGATAGAGAAGTTAACTACCAGCGCGGCAAATACGATGGAAACCATCGACAGCAGCTTGATGAGGATGTTGATAGCGGGGCCGGAAGTATCCTTGAAGGGATCGCCTACGGTATCGCCAACGACAGCAGCCTTGTGGGCATCGCTGCCCTTGCCGCCGTGTACGCCGCTCTCAATGTACTTCTTGGCGTTATCCCAGGCGCCGCCGGAGTTCGCCATGAAGATAGCGAGCAGGAAGCCGGAAACGGTAGCGCCGGCCAGCATACCTACCACGCCCTTGTAGCCCAGGATCATACCGACTACGATGGGGGTAACGATACCAACTACGGTGGGCAGGATCATCTCGTGCAGGGAAGCCTTGGTGCACAGGTCAACGCAGCGGGCGTAGTCGGCATCGGCTTTGCCGTCCATCAGGCCAACGATCTCCTTGAACTGACGGCGAACCTCTACTACAACGGACTGAGCCGCGCGGCCAACGGACTGCATGGTGAGCGCCGCGAACACGAAGGGCAGGCAGGCGCCGACAAACAGACCGACCAGAACAACAGGGGTCATAACAGAGAAGTCATTGAAGGTAACAGCAGCGCCAACCTCCTGGACCTTCTCGATGTAAGAAGCGATCAGAGCCAGAGCGGTCAGAGCGGCGGAGCCGATAGCAAAGCCCTTGCCGGTAGCGGCAGTGGTGTTGCCCAGGGAATCCAACGCGTCGGTGCGCTCACGAACTTCGGGCTCCAGGCCGGCCATCTCGGCAATGCCGCCGGCGTTATCGGCCACGGGGCCATAGGCATCGGTCGCCAGGGTGATGCCCAGGGTAGCCAGCATACCTACGGCAGCCAGCGCGATGCCATACAGACCCATGGAGGTGGAAGCAGCGCCGCCGGAAACATAGTAGGCAACCAGGATGCACACAGCAACGATAACGATGGGCAGGATGGTGGAGAGCATGCCCAGACCCAAACCACCGATCATGATGGTGGCGGAGCCGGTCAGGGCGGTGTCAGCCAGACCCTGGGTGGGCTTGTAGGTGTCGGAAGTGAAATACTCGGTGGAAGCACCGATGAGAACGCCGGCAACCAAACCGGCCAGGATGGCAAAGTAGATACCGGTGTACTCGGTGCCCAGTACGCCGCGAACCAGGAAGAAGGCAGCGACGGCGATGATAAGAGCACTCAGGTTGGTGCCGCGACGCAGAGCGGAAAGCAGGGTGCGCTGATCGGTGGATTCACCGGTGCGTACAAAGAAGGTACCAATGATGGAAGCCAGGATGCCCAGGGCCGCCATGATCATGGGCAGGGCCATGGCCTTCAGCTCGCCGCCGAAAGCGGCAACGCCCAGCGCGGAAGCGGAAATGATGGAGCCAACATAGCTCTCGTACAGGTCAGCGCCCATGCCGGCTACATCGCCTACATTATCGCCTACATTATCGGCAATAACAGCGGGGTTACGGGGGTCATCCTCGGGGATGCCGGCCTCGACCTTACCTACCAGGTCGGCGCCTACATCGGCAGCCTTGGTGTAGATACCGCCGCCGACACGGGCAAACAGCGCCATGGAGGAAGCGCCCATACCAAAGGTCAGCATAGCGCTGGTGATGGCAGAGGGATCCAGCTTAAAGACGAACTTCAGCAGGGTGAACCAGATGGAAATATCCAAAAGACCCAGGCCGACTACGGTAAAGCCCATAACGGAACCGGCGGAGAACGCTACGCGCAGACCGCGGTTCAGGCTGGTGCGGCAGGCATTGGCGGTGCGGCAGTTGGCCTTGGTGGCTATGCGCATGCCGATGAAGCCGGACAGACCGGAGAAGAAACCGCCGGTCACGAACGCAAAGGGAACGAACCAGGTCAGCAGACCGGTAGCGGCCATGATGCACAGCACAACGAACATGCAGGCAAAGAAGATGGCCACGATGGTGTACTGGCGCTTCAGATAGGCGTTAGCGCCTTCACGGATGGATGCAGAGATCTTCTGCATCAGCGGGGTGCCTTCCTCAAACTTCAGGACCTTCTTCGCGGTGACAAGAGCAAATACCAGCGCGATGACGGAGCCGAGGAAAGTCAAGAGAACGAGAACTTTCTCCATTTGTTTTTAGCCTCCTTGTGAATTCACGATAAAGTGTCTATCAAATAATAGCGAAAAACAAGGTCTTTGTCAAGGTGTTGGGGCCGACACTTTGCCCAAAAACTAACCAAATTTTTGAGATTTTCGCTCAAAAAGAACGCCATCTCGCACAAGGCAAAATGGCGTTGATTTCAGTACTTTTCCGGCTGCTTTTTTGTCAAGGGATTAACAAGTTCCGCTATGCGAAAGGTGCATCAATGCTATATTGTGATACTTTCACAAACACTGGCGTAATTTTGGCCAAAATCAGCGCAAAACATCAAATCAGATTGCCCAAAAACGGCGCGATCACCACCGTCAACAGTGCAGTGATCACCAGTGAAAGGCTGCCCATGGCGCCTTCCACCTCGCCCATTTCCAGCGCCCGCACCGTGCCAAAGGCGTGGCTGCCGCAGCCCATGGCCACCCCCTGTGCCACCGGGTCAGTCACATGGAACCACCGTAGCACCTGCGGCCCCAGGATGTTCCCAAAGATACCGGTGATGGAGATGGCCGCCATGGTAATGCCGCCGGTACCACCCAGCTCCTCGGCCAGCGGCATGCCCACCGCCCCCGTTACCGATTTGGGGATCAGCGTTACAAAGTCGTAGTGCCCCAGCCGGAACACCAGCGCCACGGCCAGCACGCACAGGGCGTTCACCGCCACTCCGGTCAGGATACCGGCCACAATCGCCAAAGGGTACTCCCGCAATTTTTGGATCTGCCGGTACAGTGGCAGCGCCAGGCAGGCGGTGGCCGGGGTCAGCAGGTAGGTGATGTACCGGGCGCTTTGGTTGTAGGCGTCGTAGTCAATATCAAAAATAAGCAGCGCCCCAATAAGCAGTGCCAGGCAGATGAGGATCGGATTGGCCAGCGGGTGCCCGATCCGGTCGCTGATGCGGAAGGACACCACATAGATGATCAGGGTCAGCGCGGCCCCAAAGTAGGCGGAAAAGGCAATGTAATCATTCATGCTTTTTACCCTCCCGCCGTTTGGCTTCCTGCCGGCCCACCGCCTGGGCGGCCTTGCCGCTGATGCCGATGACCAGCGTAGTGCCCAGAATGCCCAGCAGCACCACCGGCCCGCCCATCACCGCCAGGTGTTCCGGCTGGGTGATAAGCGCTACCGTGGGGGCAATAAACAGTACCGGCATAATGGAGAGAAAGAAATCCGCGACGGTACTGATCTGCTCCGGCTTGATGAGTCCGGTCAGCAGTGTCAGCAGCATTAGGATCAGACCGTACACGCTGGCGGGAATGGGCAGCGGCAGCAGATATTTGATGAGTTCCGCCACGGCGCACACCGCGGCGATAATGGCAGATTGCCTTAGAATTTTCATGGGTATTTCATTCGTCCTTCGGTTTGCAAAAATAGGGGAGAGCCTTACTGGATCACATGGACATCCAGTTGGTTAAAGGGGATGGCAATGCCGTTCTGGTCCAGTACATCCTTTATCGCCTGGTTGATGCTCCATGCCTCGTCCCAGTAGTCGTCGGTCTTTACCCAGTAGTGCAGGCCCAGCACCACGCTGCTGTCCCCCAGCTCCTTTACATATACCAGCGCCTTTTCGGGGTTCACCAGCGGCTTGCGGCTCTTGATAAGCGCCGTCAGCAGCTCAATGGCCCGGACGGTGTCGGCCTCATAGGCAATGCCCACCGTGGTGGAAAGCCGCCGCACCGGCAGTACATTATAGTTGATAATATTCCCGGCCGAGAGATTCCCGTTGGGAATGGTGATGATTTTGTTATCGGCCATGCGCAGCGTGGTAAAGAACAGCCCGATCTCCACCACCGTCCCCTCGATATCCGAAGCAGTTTTGATGTAATCCCCAGTCTTAAAGGGGTGCAGGAACATGAGAATGAGCCCGCCCGCAAAGTTGGAAAGACTGCCCTGCAATGCCAGGCCCACCGTCACGCCGATGGAACCCAGCAGCGCCACAAAGCTCGCCGTCGGCACGCCCAAAAAGTCCGCAATAAAATAAATCAGCAGTGCCCACAGCGCTACCCGTACCAGCGAGCGCACAAATTTGGCCACGCCGGGATCGATCTTTGTTTTGTTATCCAGCAGTGCCACCCGGCTCAGGAATTTCTCGATGAGCCAGCGCCCCACAAAAAAGATAACCAGTGCCAGCGCAATATGCCACAGTGCGTTCAGCACCACCGGCGAGGCGGTTTTAATGAATTTCTGGATCGCGGTCAGCGATTCCTGAATATCCGGTACCTCCGGCAGGTCGGCCGTAGCGGTCGTCAGTGCAAAAAATCTCATGGTTCTCTCCTTGCTATATTCAACCTATATTACAGCGTTTCATCTTCGCCGGTCCACTGGTGCCGGGCCATATCCACCCGCCCGTCCGGCAGAAAAGCGATTCCTTCCGCTTCCAGCAGCGCCCGCTGCGCCCCAGGCCCGCCAAAGGCAAAGCCCGGCGCCAGGCCGCCATCCCGGAATACCACCCGGTGGCAGGGCGTTTTGCCGGGTTCGGGGTTGCGGTGCAGTGCCCCGCCCACAATGCGGGAAGCCCGGGGGCTGCCCGCCAGCATCGCAATCTGTCCGTAGGTAGCCACTTTCCCGGCCGGGATACGGCGCACCGCCGCATATACCGCCCGGTAGAAATTTTCCTGCATTTCCGCTTGCCCCCTCTTGGAATAATATCTCATTATATCACGCAGCTCCTCCGTTGTCGAGAAATTGCGCGGTATTTCCTTGTCCAGTTTCTGCAGCATCCCGGCTGGGGCCCGCAGGGCCGAGGGGCTTTGCCCCTCGTGGGCGGCCTTCGGCCGCCCCAAAGCCGCCTGCGGCGGCCTGCCCTGCGGGCCCCTCCCTCTGCGCATCCCCTCCGCCCCCTTGCAAATCCCCGCCAAAAGCGATAGAATAGACCCATACACTCACCACCAAAACCAAGGGAGAATACTATGAGGATCGTAATTGTCGGAATCGGAAAGGTCGGCCGGGCCCTGGCGGAGCATCTCTCCCGCGAGGGCCACGATGTCGCCGTCATCGATAACCGCCCCGGCATGGCGGAGCGCCTGGCGGAGGAACTGGATGTTTTGGGCATCGAGGGCAATGGCGCCGCTTATACTGTGCAGCAGCAGGCCCGGGCCAGCCAGGCGGATCTCGTCATTGCCGCTACCAGCGAGGATGAGGTCAATATGATCGCCTGCATGACCGCCAAAAAGCTGGGCGCCAAGAATACCATTGCCCGGGTGCGCAGCGTGGAATACGAAAGTCAGCTGCGATTCATGCAGCAGGAGATGGGGCTTTCTCTTTCTATCAACCCGGAGCGGGAGACTGCCCGTGATATTGCCCGTATCCTGCGCTTTCCGGCGGTCGCCAAGGTGGAAACCTTCGCCAAGGGCCGGGTGGAGCTGGTGGAATACCACATTCCGCAGGGCAGCCTGCTGGATGGCATGGCCCTCAAAAATGTCGCCGCCTCCCTGCAGGTCAAGGTGTTGGTCTGCGCCGTCCGCCGCGGGGAAGAGGTCGTTATTCCCGATGGTAACTATGTGCTGGGCGCGGGAGATTGCATCAGCGTTACCGCCAAGCCCCAGGAACTGGAGAACTTCTTCCGGGCGCTGGGCGTTTTCCGGGACCATGCCCGCAATGTCATGGTGGTCGGGGCCGGGCGCATCACCCGCTTTTTGGCGGAGCAGCTGAGCCAGATGAAGATGCGTGTGCGCGTGGTGGACCGGGATGAACAGCGCTGTGTTGATCTCAGCGAGGCAGTCCCCACCGCTTTGGTTATCCACGGGGATGCCACCGATGTGCATCTGCTGGCCGAGGAGGGCCTGGATGATTCCGATGCCTTTGTGGCACTCACCGGCCTGGATGAACTCAATATCATGCTGGCCATGTATGCCCGCTGCCACAATATCGAATGTTCTGTGGCCAAGGTCAACCGCAATTCCTTCACCGAGCTTATCAATAAGACCGCCATCGTGGAAAGCACCGTTTCCACCAGCGTGGTTACCGTCAGCCGCATCCTGCAGTATGTCCGCGCGATGGAAAACAGCACCGGCGGCGGGGTCATTGCCCTGCACCGCATGGTAGAAAACCAGGTAGAAGCCCTGGAATTCCACATTACCGCCGGCTCGCCGCTCATCGGTGTGCCGTTTAAGGATATGGCCACCCGCCCCAATGTGCTGGTGGGCTGCATCACCCGCCCCAATGGCGAGGTCATCATCCCCTCCGGCGGCGATTCCCTCCAGCCCGGCGATTCCGCCATTGTTATCACCACCCTTACCGGCCTGCGGGATATCCAGGATATCCTGGCCTAAATATCGTTTCTTTAGGCTCCGTTTCCTCCGGGAAGCGGGGCCTCTTATCATCTCTGTTATTTTTGTAACGATTTTTTGCAAAAACCGTGTAATATTGTTTGTATCCCGCCGATAAATGTATTATAATAAACTGTGTATAGCTATTTTGCATGTCGCTGCCGCATAGCAGTTATGCGTTGCCGCCCGGCGGCGGTGAAAATGGGTGCTGGCTGCGTGGCCGCCCTTGACAGGCATCAGCCTGCCTGCGTCAGGCAAGAGCCTGCCTGCGGCCGTCCGCTTGCCATCCCGACATTTTCCCTCGCCGCCAGCTTTCATCATAGAAAGGGGTTTTACCCATGCCGCACCAGTATACCGTCCCGCTTAAAAAGCTCATCAAGGACCTGAACCTGCAGATCCTCTATTATCCCAAAACCGAGGAGGAGATCCTGGTCAGCCACGCCGAGCTGATGCGCCCGGGCTTGGCCTTCACCGGGTTCTTCCAGGGCTTTGTCCCGGCCCGCATCAATATGATCGGCCGTACCGAGCTGGCCTATCTGGAAACTTTGCCGCCCCACCTGCTGCGGCAGAGCTTGGAGGGCTTCCTTTCCCGCAGCCCCAAGGCCGTCATCATCACTCAGGATTTCTCCTTCCGCCCCCTCTTTTTGGAGCTGGCGGAAAAGTATTGCGTGCCGCTGATGCAGTCCCCGGAAAATACCACCCATATGGCCGCCCAGCTCAATGCCAAGCTGAGTCTGGAGCTGGCGCCCCGTACCACCGTCCACGGCGTTTTGATGGAGATCTACGGCGAGGGTGTGCTGCTTACCGGGGATTCCGGCGTCGGCAAAAGTGAGACCGCCCTGGAGCTGCTCAAGCGCGGCCACCGCCTCATCGCCGATGACGCCGTGGAGGTCCGCCGGGTCTCCAATACCACCCTGGTCGGCTCCGCCCCGGATAACATCCGCCACTATATGGAGCTCCGCGGGGTCGGCATCATCAATGTCAGCCGGCTGTTCGGCGTCGGCTCGGTCAAAAATACCGCCAATATCAATTTCGTCATTCAGCTGGAAACCTACGACCCCGAAAAGGTCTACGACCGCATCGGGCTGGAGGAGGAAACCACCAATATTCTGGGCATGAAGGTGCCCGCCGCCACCATTCCGGTCCAGACCGGCCGAAACCTCGCCGTGATCATCGAGGTGGCCACCATGAACTACCGTCAGCGCGCCATGGGCAATAATTCTGCCAAGGAGCTGATGGAACAGCTGGGCCTTACCGATGATGTGCAGCCCTGACCGCCGAAAGGAGCAAACCCCATGAATCTACTGGAACAGCTGCAAAATGCGGGCATCCCCTATACCGAAAATGAATCCATGAGCCGCCGTACCACCTTTGGCATCGGCGGGCCGGCGCTGCTGCTGCACCCCCGCACCCGTACCCAGCTGCAAACCGCCGTTTCCCTCTGCCGGGCGGCGGGGACCGACCCCTTTATTTTGGGCCGGGGCAGCAATCTGCTGGTCAGCGATAGCGGCATTGCCCGCCCTGTCATCCAGCTGGATGGCGACTTTACCGCCATCTCCCGGCAGGGCAATACCCTGCGCTGCGGGGCCGGGGCCTCTCTCATCGCTACCTGCCGGGCCGCTGCAGAAAACGGCCTTTCCGGCCTGGAATGGGGCTTTGGCATCCCCGGTTCTTTGGGCGGGGGAGTATACATGAATGCCGGTGCCTACGGCGGCGAGCTCCGGGATGTCCTCACGGAGGTCACCTTCCTGGATGAAGCCGGGGAATACCGCACCCTGCCTGCCGCGGCGCTGGAACTTTCCTACCGCCACAGCATCTTTGAGGAGCGTCCGGGCTGTGTCATCGTGGAAGCGGTGCTGACCCTCACCCCCGGCGAGGAAACCGCCATCCGCGCGGCCATGGAGGACTACATGTCCCGCCGCCGGGAAAAGCAGCCCCTGGAATACGGCAGCGCCGGCTCCACCTTTAAGCGGCCGGTAGGCAACTATGCCTCCGCCCTGGTGGATCAGTGCGGGCTTAAGGGCCTTTCCGTCGGCGGGGCCGAGGTCAGCCAAAAGCATGCCGGCTTCATCATCAACCGGGGCGGTGCCACCGCTGCCGATGTACGGCAGCTTATCGCCGAAGTACAGCGCATCGTCCGGGAAAAGACCGGCTATACCCTCGAATGCGAGATCAAGTATATCGAATGAGCTAGCGCCGGGTGTGGCGGCTGCTCCTTTGCCCATCCCTGCGGGCTGCGCCCGCCACGGCCCCCTGCACCAACCGTCCCACCCCGCTGCGGGACGGCGGTAAAAATGAACGCTGGCTGCGCCCCGTCCTTGACAGGCATCAGTCCGCCTTGCGTCGGACAAGAGCCTGCCTGCGGCCGTCCCTTGCCATCCCCCATTTTTCCTCGCCGTACCCCAAAAAATTCACCCCACCACCGGAGAATAACACCATGCCCTCCTTTACCACCGCCGCCAAGGATGAGATCCTTTCCAATAAAGCCGTGCGCCAGCACTTCCCCAACCAGCAGTCCTTTGGGCTGATGGTCTTTTCCCGCGAGTTCTCGGTGCCCCAAATGCAGATGCTGACCCGGGAGCGCCGGGCCGCCCAGTACTATTCCCAGCTGGTGCAAAGCGTCCGCCCCATGACCGGCACCGTCACCCTGCGGGAGGAAAAGCTCTCCACCGGGCAGCTGGCCTACCGCGTCACCGTCGATGACATGGCCGACCGCATCGACCTGTATAACCACTTCGCCATGCTCTACCCGGAGGGCGTCACCTTTGAACTGCTGGGCGGCGATGAGGGAGCCGGTGCTTTTGTGGGCGGCGTGTTTTTGGCCTGTGGCACCCTTTCCGATCCCGAAACCAAGTACCATCTGGAATTCGCCGTCCCGCGCGAGGAGCTTCTGATGATGTTCGTTGCCTTATTGCAGGATGTCGGCTTTTCCCCGCTTTTGACCCAGCGCCGCGGGCAGGCCATTGTCTACCTGCACGATAGCACCCAGATCGAGGACCTGCTTACTTTCATGGGGTGCCCGCTCACCTCCATGGAGATCATGAACGCCAAGATCCTCAAGGAGCGCCGCAACGCCGCCAACCGCGCCAGCAATTGCGATACCGCCAATATGGATAAGGTCGCCGGGGCGGCCGCCGGGCAGATCGCCGCCATCAACGCCGTGGGATTGGATTCCCTCCCGGAGGAGCTGCGGGCCCTGGCGGAGCTCCGTCTCCAGAACCCCTTCGATTCCCTGCGGGAGCTGGGGCAAAAGCTGACCCCGCCCCTTTCCCGTTCCGGCGTCAACCACCGTCTGGAAAAGATCATCGACCTTGCCGCCCGAAAGGATTGACCCGCAAACCCCCGGCACCGCCGGTTGAAATAAATCCACCCGAAAGGATTGACCTGATGAAAAGCTATCCCACCCTGCCGCAGGGCTATGTCCCTTTCGCCACCATCGATCTGGTGCATAACAAAAAACAGTTTTGGATCGTCAACGGACTTTCCGTTGCCCTGTGTGTGATCATGCTGATTTTGCCCTTTCTGTGGGGCCGATCGCTGCGGGGTTTTGTCGGGGAGGGCTCGCTTTCTGCGCTGCTGCTCCGGCTCGGCGCCCTTGCGGGGATATTCGCCTACATTGCGCTGCACGAGCTGACCCACGGCGCCGTGATGAAAGCCTGCGGCGCCTCGGTGCGCTACGGCTATAAGGTGGTCTACGCCTACGCCGGCAGCGATGCCTACTTTACTCGCCCGGCCTATGTTGCCATTGCGCTGGCGCCGGTGGTGGTGTGGGGGATCGTCTTTGCCGTGCTGGCCGCCTGCCTGCCCCGGGAATGGTTCCCGACGGTGTGGCTGTGGCAGCTTGTGAATATCGGCGGGGCGGCGGGGGATTTTTACTGCCCCTGCCGCATCCTGCGCGCGCCCCGTGACACCCTGGTGCAGGATACCGGCACCGCCATGACCTTTTACCGCAAACCGAACTGCCCCGCCCCCCCGCGGCCCCGCCGAAACGGCGCTTCGCGCCGTTTTACGGGGGCGCCCCGCAGGGGCGCCCCCGCCTGCCGGCCTTCGGCCGGCGCGGCGGGGCCGCGGCTCCCGGGCTTTCCCCAATTTCCGCCAAGGAGGCACCCCATGACCGATTTTGTCCATCTGCACATCCACAGCGAATACAGCCTCCTCGATGGCGCCTGCCGCATCAAGGGGCTGGTCCAGCGCGCCAAGGCCCTGGGCCAGTCCGCCGTCGCCATCACCGATCACGGTGTCATGTACGGCGTCATCGATTTCTACAAGGAGTGCAAAAAGGAGGGCATCCGCCCCATCATCGGCTGCGAGGTCTATGTGGCCCCCCGCTCCCGCTTCGATAAGGTCTACCGGCTGGATTCCTCCCCCTACCACCTCATCCTGCTGTGCAAAAATGAGGTTGGCTACCGCAACCTCATCTACATGGTCTCCCGCGGCTTCACCGAGGGCTTTTACAATAAGCCCCGCATCGACCGCGACCTCTTAAAGGACCACCACGAGGGCCTCATCTGCCTTTCGGCGTGCCTGGCGGGCGAAGTGCCCCGGGCACTGGAGGCCGGCGATTACCAAAAGGCCCGGGAGGCCGCCGCCTGGTACCGCGATCTCTTCGGCCCGGAAGATTACTACATCGAGCTGCAGGACCACGGTATCCCGGAGCAGCGGCAGATCCTCCCGGATCTCATCCGCCTGGCCGGGGAGCTCGGCGTGGGGCTGGTGGCCACCAATGACGCCCACTACCTCGAAAAAGAGGACAGCCGCATGCAGTTTTTGCTCACCTGCATCCAGACCGGCCACACCGTCAATGATGAGCAGACGCTGGAATTCCCCACCCAGGAGTTCTATGTCAAAAGCGGCGATGAGATGGCCGAGCTCTTCCGCAATGTGCCGGAAGCCCTCTCCAATACCGTCAAGATCGCCGAGCGCTGCAATGTCGAGTTTGAGTTTGGCCACACCAAGCTGCCTCTGTTCAATGCCCCCAATGGCGAGGATAACGAAAGCTACTTTCGCCGCATGTGCCATGAGGGTCTGCTGCGCCACTACGGCGAAAACCCGCCCCAGGAATACCGCGACCGGCTGGAATATGAGCTTTCCACCATCAGCCGCATGGGCTATGTGGAATACTACCTCATCGTCCACGATTTCATCCACTACGCCAAAAGCCACGGCATCCCGGTCGGGCCGGGGCGCGGCTCCGGTGCGGGCAGCATTGCCGCCTACTGCATCGGCATCACCAATATCGACCCCATGAAGTACAATCTCCTGTTCGAGCGCTTCCTCAATCCCGAGCGTGTTTCCATGCCGGATTTTGATGTGGATTTCTGCTACGAGCGCCGGCCGGAGGTCATCGATTATGTCGTCCGCAAATACGGCGCCGACCATGTGGCCCAGATCGTCACCTTCGGCACCATGCTGGCCCGGGGCGCCGTGCGGGATGTCGGCCGGGCCATGGGCCTGGCCTATCCCCAGGTGGATGCCGTCGCCAAGCTCATCCCCAATGAGCTGCACATGACCATCGATAAGGCCCTGGAGGCCAACAGCGAGCTGCGTGCCATGTGCCAAAGCGACCCCCAGGTGGCGGAGCTCATCGAAACCGCCAAAAAGGTGGAGGGCTTTCCCCGGCACGCCTCCACCCACGCTGCCGGCGTGGTCATCACCCGGGATACCGTCGATAGCTATGTGCCGCTGGCCAAAAACGATGAATCCATCGTTACCCAGTTCACCATGACCACCTTGGAGGAGCTGGGCCTGCTCAAGATGGACTTTTTGGGTCTGCGCAATCTCACCGTCATCGCCGATGCCGAGCGGATGATCCGCCGCCGGGAACCGGATTTTTCAATGGACAGGCTCCCCGATGATGACCCCGCGGTCTACGAGATGCTTTCCCGCGGCGATTCCTCCGGTGTGTTCCAGCTGGAATCGGGCGGTATGCGCCAGATGCTCACCCAGCTGCGCCCCCAGTCCATCGAAGACCTTACCGCCGCCATTTCGCTGTACCGTCCCGGCCCCATGGATTCCATCCCCCAGTATGTCCGCAATAAGCAGAATCCCACCGCCGTCCGGTACAAGACCCCGCTGCTGGAGCCCATTCTGGGCGTCACCTACGGCTGCATCGTCTATCAGGAGCAGGTCATGCAGATCTGCCGCGAGCTGGCCGGTTACAGCTACGGCCAGGCCGATCTCGTCCGCCGCGCCATGAGCAAGAAAAAAGCCGATGTCATGGAAAAGGAGCGCGGGCACTTCATCACCGGCTGCGCCGCCAATGGCATCTCCGAGGCCGTGGCCAACAGCATCTTTGATGAGATGAGCAACTTCGCGGCCTACGCCTTCAATAAATCCCACGCCGCCTGCTATGCCGTGGTGGCTTATCAAACGGCCTATCTCAAACGGCACTACTCCCGGGAATACATGGCGGCCCTGATGACCAGCGTACTGGATTCCACCGCCAAGCTCATGGAATACATCGAGGAATGCACCCGGCTGGAGATCCCGGTGCTGCCCCCCGATATCAACCAGAGCGATATGGTCTTTACCGTCACGCCGCAGGGCATCCGGTTCGGCCTTCTGGCCATCAAGAATATGGGCCGCAGTGTCATCGAAGATATTCTGAAAGAGCGGGAGCTGGATGGCCCCTTCACCAATTTTGTGGAGTTCTGCCGCCGCACCTCGGCCGGCGATCTCAACCGCCGCGGGGTGGAAAGCCTCATCAAGTGCGGGGCCCTGGATCACCTGGGCGCCAACCGCCGGGAGATGATGGAAAACTACGGCCCCCTGGCCGATGCCATTGCGGAAGAAAGCCGCTACCTTTCCGGCGGGCAGCTTTCCCTCTTTGGGGAAGGCGGCGCCACCGCCGATTATCGGCTCTCCCCCCGGGAAGAATACCCCCATGCCGAGCTGCTGGCCTACGAAAAGGAAGTCACCGGCATGTACCTTTCCGGCCACCCCATGAGCCAGTACCTGCCCCTTTACGACCGCTACCAGGCGGTGCGCATCGCCCGGCTGCAAAGCGCTGAGACCAATGCCCCCTACGATAATGCCTGGGTCGATATTTTTGGCATCCTGGCCGATAAAAAGATGCGGACCACCAAGCGGGGGGATATCCTGGCCCTGCTGACGGTGGAGGATATGACCGGCAGCATGGAGGTCATGTGCTTTGGCCGGGTCTACTCCCAGGTCAGTGCCAAGCTGGTGCCGGGCGAACCGCTTTTCTTCCGGGGCAGGGTCTCCCTGCGGGAGGAGGACGACACCAAAATGGTGCTGGAGCGGGTCTTTACCATCGAGGAGCGCCAAAGCGCCCCGCCCCCCCGCCCGCCGCAGAGCCGGGAAAAGGGCGGCAGCGGCAAGCCCGCGGCCGAACGCCCCCAAAAGGGCGGCAGGCTGCTCATCCGGGTGCCGCAGATGGAGGGAGAACAGTGGGAAAAGCTTCAGCTGCTGTTTTCCATTTTTGAAGGGGAGACCCCCCTGCTGGTGCGGGCCGCCGATACCGGCCGCCTGCTGAAGGCGGGAGAGGAATATAATACCGATGCCAACCCGGTGCTGCTGGGCGAGCTGAGACGGGTGCTGGGCCAGGAGAATGTAGCCCTGCTGCCGCCGGAGGCTCCCAAGGCCCCGCCGGAACCGGCTTTGCAGTAAGCCAACCAAAAGGAGGAAATAACATGAGCGAAACCAAGAAGAAAACCTTTGCAGTACTCACCAGCGGCGGCGATGCCCCCGGCATGAATGCCGCGGTCCGCAGTGTGGTACGCACCGCCCTGCACAAGGGCCACAGCGTTTATGGCATTTTCCATGGATACGAGGGCCTAATGGAAGACCACATGGACGAGCTTCAAGAGCGTTCTGTCAGCAATATCATCAACCGGGGAGGCACCATCCTGTATACCGCCCGCAGTAAGGAATTTATGACCGAAGAGGGCCAGAAAAAGGCGGCGGCCATTCTGCGCTCCCGCGGGATAGACGGCCTGGTGGTCATCGGCGGCGATGGCTCCTTCCGCGGCGCCCAAAAGCTCTCGGCCCTGGGCATTCCCACCATCGGCATCCCCGGCACCATCGATAACGACATCGCCTCCACCGAGTATACCATCGGCTTTGATACCGCCCTAAATACCGCTGTGCAAAGCATCGATAAGCTGCGGGATACCTCCCAATCCCACGACCGCTGCTCCGTGGTGGAGGTCATGGGCCGCAATGCCGGCCATCTGGCCCTGTACGCGGGTCTGGCCACCGGCGCCGTCGCCACCCTCATCCCGGAACGCCCCTTTGACCTGGACCGCGATGTGGTGGACCGCATGAAGGCCACCATGACCACCGGCAAGCATCACTTCATCGTGGTGGTGGCCGAGGGCGTGGGCAACAGCAAGGATATGTGCTACTACATCCAGCAGCGCACCGGCGTGGAGACCCGCCTGACGGTGCTGGGCCATGTGCAGCGCGGCGGCGACGCCACAGCCATGGAACGGGTTTATGCCAGCGCCATGGGCTACCGTGCCATCGAGCTGCTGGAAGAAGGCGTGGGCAGCCGCATTGTCGGGGTCAAGGAAAACCGTATCTACGATATCGACATTGATGAGGCCCTGGCCATGAAGAAGGATATCAATGAGCTGTTCTACAAGGTCGCAAGGGAGATCAGCATCTGATGGAAAAACAACTGGCGACATTCGAAGATTTTTCCCGGCTGGATATCCGGGTGGGCACCATCCTGACGGCGCAGCCTTTTCCCAAGGCCCGCCGCCCGGCCTACCAGCTCACGGTGGATTTCGGCCCGGAGATCGGGGTAAAAAAGTCCTCGGCGCAAATCACCGACCACTACCGCCCGGAGGACCTGCCGGGCATACAGGTGCTGGGGGTGGTCAACTTCCCGCCCCGGCAGATCGCGGATTTTATGAGCGAGGTACTGGTGCTGGGTACCTACTCCGCGGGCGGAGTTATTCTCATCACCCCGCAGCAGCCCGCCGCCAATGGTGACCGGCTGGGATAAATACTGGCTTTCGGCAAAGCTCCATCGGGTTTCCCCGGTGGGGCTTTTCTGCGCCCCGGCGGAGTCGGCGGCAGGGGAGGGGCTGGCCTGCGGCCCGTCCTGCCCCTTGCAGGGACTTACCCCCGCAGCAGGGTCAGCAGCTCCGCCGTGGGCAGGGGCTTGGTCGGGCGGGGCGGCAAATCGCCCAGTACCGCCTGCAGCCGGCGCAGGGTTTCTCGGCCGGGCAGCCGCTTGCCATGCTCTATCATGCTGATGGTGGTGCCGCCCACCCCGCACAGTGTCCCCAGCTGCCGCTGGGTCAGGCCCAGCTGCCGCCGCAGCTGGCGCAGTTTGATGCCATACATCGTTTTCTCTCCTTCTCGGTCCCGGATTGGGGCCGGGAAGTACCTCCCCAACCCCTGGGATAGCTTATCGTAGTGATTTTTTCGGGAATGTCAAGCCTTTCGACAAAATTTTATCTGCCAAAAATCAGTGAAGTTTTTTGGCGACCGTTTTATGGGACTTTGCAAAAATAACGGTTGACAGAACGCCAAAAGCGGAGTACGCTAAGAAGCAAGAGAACAAATGTTCTTCACAAAAAGGTCCCTTCGCCGAAAGCTACCAAGCCGCATCGAGAAAAAGAGAGGAAACCGAGAAAACATGATGGGAATTGCCGAACTGGCCGGGGAGTACCACCGCAGCGTGGAACTGCTGGAGGACCGGCTGACACAGCTCAAGGAAGAGATCAAAACAGCACGAGGACCGCATTACTTCGACCTGAAACAGCGCATTGAGCTGCTGCGGTTCGAGCTCGTGGATACCAGAGAAACGGAGAGGATTCTGCATGACTACTACAACTAAATTCACCCCCCGCCCCTTAAAACGCGTCGCGCGCTGCGTCAGTACCGCCACGCTGGAATTTTACATCCCGCGGGAGGAGAGCGGCCCCAGCGAGGAACGGCTGGCCCTGCGCCGGCTGCTGCAGTACGGCTGTACCCGCTGCCTTACCCCGGCTCAGCAGCAGCTTACCAGGCTGCGCTATACCGATGGCCTGACAGTAACCGCCATCGCGGAGCAGATGGGCCTGGCGCCCTCCTCGGTCAGCCGCAGCCTGGGGGTCATCCGGCAGCGGCTGTACCGCTTTACCGAGGAGGCCGGGGAAATAGGCCAGCTGTGCGATATTTTGCGCCGCCAGCTGCAATAATTGGGCCAAATCGTGTTGCATTTTTGGGGTCTGCGGCGTTATACAGGGTAGGGGAGATTTGTATCCTTGGCTGGTTTTCGCCGTCCCCCAGGTCCGGCCCCGCAGGGGCCGCGGCTGCGCCGCGGCCGGGGCGGGCAGCGCCCGCCCACCGGCCTTTGGCCGGCCTGCGGGGCCGGACCCGGGGGATCGGCAGAAAACCCTGCCCAGGCACACCATGCAAACCCGCCCACCATACATTCTACGGATATAGAAAATAAATTCTACACTTGCAGAATGACCATTGACAACCGCATTCTACGATGATAGAATGAAGCTGAATTCTAAACCCGTAGAAGATGAAGGAGGCCCCTATGGAACTGCCCGAGAAAAAACTATCCGATGCCGAGCTGGATATCATGCTGGCCATCTGGCAAAGCCCTCCGCCCGTGCAGCGCGCGGATCTGGAGGAGCAGCTGCAAAGCCACAACTGGGCCGATACCACCCTGCTCACCCTGCTTTCCAAGCTGGTGGAAAAGGGCTATCTTTCAGTGGAGCGGCAGGGCCGGCACAACCTGTACCGTCCCCTAGTCAGCGAGGCGGATTACCGCCGCTGGGCCAACCGCAGCTTTTTGGGGAAGATGTACCAGTCCTCCCTTCGCCGCATGGTGGCATCCCTGGTGGAAAGCAGGGACCTGACCGACCGTGATCTGGCGGAGCTGGAGGAATTTATAGCCGGGCAGCGCCGTGCCCGCGAAGAAGAGAGGAGCTGACAAGGATGGAACGACTGATGACCGCCCTGCTGGAGCTGACCCTGCCGATGGCACTGGTGATAGCGGTACTGCTGGCGGCAGGCCCGCTGCTTGGCCGCCGCTTTACTGCCAAGTGGCGGTACTGGGCCTGGCTGCTCATCGCGGTGCGGCTGCTGCTGCCCGTTGGCATCACCCTGCCGCAGCCGGTAGTTACCCTGCCGCAGCCCCAGGGAGAGTTCACCTACCCGGTGAGCCGGGTGGAGCCCGCCCCCACTGAACCCGCCCCGGTCGGAGACCCGATCCAGGTGGTGCCGGGAGCGGCGGAAAACGACCCCTACCAGCAGATCGAGGCGGGGACGACCGCCCCGACCGGGCCGAGCACTGAAACCCCTAAACCGGCGGAGCCGGCGATCATTCCCACCCCGGCCGCCACCCGTTCCATCCCGGTGATGGAAGCGGTGGGCTGGTGCTGGGCAGCGGGGACCGCACTGTTCCTGCTGTGGCAGCTGGGCAGCTACCTGGCGCTGAGAGCAAAGCTCTCCCGCAGCCGCCGCCCCCTGACCGATGAAGCCATCCTGGCTGTGCTGGAAAAAGAATCCGCCGCGGCGGGACGGCAGAAGCCGCTGCCGGTTTATACAGCGGCCGTAGGCAGCCCCATGATCGTTGGGGCCATTAAGCCGACCCTGCTGCTGCCGGAGCTGGAGCTCTCTACGGAGCAGCTTTCGCTGGTATTCCGGCATGAGCTGATCCATTACCGCCGCCGGGATATCTGGTATAAGCTGCTGCTGATGCTGGCCAATGCCATCCACTGGTTTAACCCGATGGTGTGGCTGATGGTGTATGCCGCCGACCGGGACCTGGAGCTTTCCTGCGATGAGGCCGTGGTGGCCGGGCGGGATGAAGCCTACCGGGAGGAATACGGCCGGTGCCTGCTGGCTGTTGTGCGGGCCGGCATGAGCCGCCGCACCCTGTTCACCACCAATTTTTACAGCGGCAAAAAGACGCTGAAAAACCGCCTTGCCACCATACTGGATACCACCAAGAAACGCCGGGGAACACTGGCGCTGGCGGCCCTGCTGCTGGCGGCGGCTGTGGCCGGTTCGCTGGTGGCCTGCACTCCCGATGGCGGGAAAAACCGTTACAACATCGACCTGAACGATATGGACGCCCTGAGCCGGGAATACCTGGCGCCGCTGGCGGCCATGGGTGATATCTACTGGTCCGGCTACCAAGAGCTGAAATCCGGACCGCTGCTGAAATATGCCATCTATGAGCTGTACGGCTATACCGGCGAGGAGAGGCTGGACCTGGCCGCCGCCTATGGCACAGCCGATGCCGAAAAGCGGGCGGAGCTGGCCAAGTTGATGGACACCAACTACGATGCCAGCGGCAAGCTGCCCAACGCGCAGAACTTCTACCTGCCGCAGGAGGAGGTCGCGGCCGCGATCCAGAAGCACTTTGATATGAGCCCCGAAATGGCGGACGCCTCTCTGAAGGATCTCCACAACTATGACGGCTACTTTTGGGTGAGCCCGTGGAAACTGGGGGATAACCTGTTTGCCTATGCCCGGGAGGCCACGATCGAGGGGGATACCCTGACCATCCGGTACAGCCTGTATGAGGCCCAGCCCGGCGATGAGGGCTTCCTGGCGCAGCACATGGCGGACTATACCCAGACCCACGAGAGCTGCGGCCGGTATGCCATCACCATACGGCTGGAGGAGGATGGCGGCTGGAAATACATCAGCCGGGACTATGACAGCGAGACAGTGGTGATGCCAAAGCCGGAGGGCGAGCTGCAGGTGGAGCCGAGTGATGACCCGGAAACCGCCGGCTGGGAACTGATTGCCACCAAGGCCGAATACTACGCGTCGGATACCTATGTTTTTATTGAGGGCAGCACCGAAGGCTGCCGCCTGCTGGGCTGGGGACAGCAGCAGGTGAGTGTTTACCGCGCTGAGGACGGTTATCATCTTTCGTACTGGCGGACGGAACCGCTGAATATTTCCGGCCTGGAAAACCCCGAGGTGACCCAGTGGAACGGATATACTTCCGAGAACCTTATCACACCGGAGGACGCGGCGCTTTTCAACTTTGAGGATATGGTCATCTACCTGGACCCGAAGGGCAATGACGGATATTCGCTGTACAGCCCCAGCCGAAACAACAGCATTGCCATTATGCCGGTTGATTCGACGGGGGTCCTGGTGGAGCAGAGCGGCAGCGGACTGATTGCCCTGAATGAGGAGGCAAGCTGGGTCTTTGCGGAGGGCAGCCGCTACCGGCTGTTTGTGAGTTACCTTGGCATGGATGATGCCGACGGCTATAACAAGTATAATTTTTACCTGTACGACAGTGAGACCCATCATCTGACCACGCTGCTGGAGAATACCCCCTATGAGAGCTTCCAGCAGATCTCGGATGAGGACGATGGCACGCTGTTCGGTATCATACGGCAGGATGGCCTCTATATTTACGACGCGGCAAAGCCGGAGGCGCCGATCGTGGTGTATGATAAGACCAACCTGCCGATGGATGGCTGTGACGCAATCAATATTGAGTACCTCTACGCTGACGATCGGGGCGGGGATACCCTGGCGCTGACCTATTTCCCCTATAACAGCGGCGAGGTGCCCGATGCCTGGAACGGGGAATACAAGAAGAGCAGCAGCCACTGGAAGGTGGCGGTGCTGGACCGGAATGACATCACCGAGCCGGTGCGGGTGCTGACCCTGCCGCAGTATGTGTACCGCAACTACTGGGGCCACCGGGATATGGGCCAGGTCATCGTGCGGGATGGGCTGATGTATTACAGCAATTACTATGATGAAAACGGCAGCCGCTACCTGCCGGACGGCACCCAGCTGTGGGAGCGCTGGTGCCTGAACCTCACGACCGGGGAGAGCCAGCTGGCCAGCACCAATGACCCGACCGCCGTATCCTATGCCGATGAAAAGTTTATTGCCAAGGCCAAGGCGATGGGCTATACCGATGAAATGCTGGAGATCATGAAGGCTTCCCGTGTGTCGGCTTCCGATATCCTAAGCGGAACAGGAACCGGAAGCGGCAGCGAGGACTTCTATTCTCCGGGCGCCAAATACCGGGCATACAGCCGTGAGATCAACAAAGAGCATGATAAGGCGATGGTGGTGCTGTGGGATGACAGCGGCAGTATGCGGGTGGTGCCCCAGGTGTGGAATGATATGGGCAATTACCCTTACTCTTACTCTGCTATGGTCGACCTGGGCTTTACTGCGGAGGGGCTGCTGTGGATCAGTGATGACCGGGGGATCTTCTACTACGACCCGGAGGCAATCATGGCGGTGGCCGAGGACCGCAGCCCCATTTACAGCTGGGACCCCACAGAGATGACCGGCGGAAATGCCAGGTTGATGCGGGTAAGAGGCAGAAGGAATGATGGAGTGACACATGTTTACTGGACCCCCCTGCCGGAGAACTGGGACAGAATGACACAGCTGCCGGAGGAAATGACCCTGCATGTGGCGATACTGGACGGTACTGGTACCTTGCAGAAGGACTGGGATACCGGGCTGCACCTGGAGATGTATCCGGAGGGATTCTCCTGGGTGATCGCGCTGAGTTCCCGCCAGAAGGAAGGCTATGCGGTATTTGCCATTACGGAACCGCAGGGGCGGAATGAGATGCTTTATCAACTGGACCTGACCACCGGCGAAGTGACGCAGACCGAGGACTAAACGGGAGGAAACAGTATGAAGAAACGAGGATGGATTTTGCTGCTGGCGGCGGTACTGCTGTTGGCGGTGGGGTGCGGAGGAAGTGAGAAGATCCTTTCCACCGAGGGGGTGCCGCAGGAGGTGCTGCAAAGCGCCCAGTACAAGGCGGCGCTGGCCGAGGAAACCGCGACTGTCATTGCCTACAACTATGTGCCGCTGACCGACAGCGCCCCGGTGCGGGCCGCGGTAAAAAAGATGCAGGCCGGGGAGGACGCCGAGCTGCGGTATTATAACTTTTATGACCGCAATGACTGCCAGGGGATAGATGGCATGCGGCTGACCGTAAAGGACGGGGTGGCGGCTTTTCAAGAGATATCGCTGACCGGTTATGGCGACACCGTGGACTGGGAAAATGTGCTGTACCAGCAGGCGGAGGAGATCAAGCTGAACAGCTGCGGCGAGCTTTCTCTTATTGAGAGCATGGACCATACATACATAGTCTTTTCGCCGCTGGATACCTATGAGGACTACAACAAGCGCTACGAGCTGACCAAGACCTACCTATACCCGCTGGCGGAGGGGTGCACACAGAATTTCACCTCGCCGGAGGGGATCACCGATCCATTGTGGTGGGCAAGATTGTGCTGGTTTTTGACCGATGGCGAAACGGACTACCCGGAGGGGCATGAGGTGCCTATCGATGAAATCGAGGAGGTGCTGCTGAAGTGGTTTGACATCAGCGAGGAAAAGCTGCGGAGCCTGCTGGACCCCGATGGGAACGGGACAATGCTGTGGGTAACAGAGACGGGCATTAGCTGGTCATGCTTTGCCAAAGAAGCAGTGCGGGAGGGCGACCTGCTGCGGATCCGTTACGGATTTACCTTTAATGGGAGAGAGCCCAACTACAATAGGGAACTGACCGTAAGGATAGCGGAGGACGGCAGCTGGAAGTATGTGAGCAACCGCACCGTACCTACTGAGCTGGAGAATGGTGTGACGGCGATGAGTATCGACGGAATGCTTTCCGGGAGCGGATGGCAGCCGCTGTATACCTGCCCAGTGCCGGAGGGCGACGGCTACAATGAGGTTTTTAGTACTACTATGAGTCCCCGGCTGCTGGCGGATGGCACCATGGCGATCCCGGTCATTCGGGGGGACTATGAGGATGGAAAGACCATCGCGGTGGTGCTGCTGCGGCTGGATGGCAGCTACACGGCGGTGGAAACGCCCCTGACCTGCGGGGGCTGGATGAAGATGAGTTACTCAGGTGGAGAGATTCGGTACACCAGCACCGAAACTGCGGGAGAGTCACTTATCATTCGAACGGAGTATTCCACCGATATAGGGGTGAGAAACCCCTACAACCGGATAGACCGGCTGGTAGAAACCGAGGTATGGAGCGACGGTCGGGTGGAAAGCCGGGACTATGTGCCGGAGGGCAGCCGATATACTATGCTGAAAAGTCCGGATGGGCAGCACATTGCGGATGCAACCGGAAATGGCAGCCTGACCATCAACGGGACGGTGGTGCTTGATACCAGCTTGAATGGGGAAGATCAGGGACTTGATGGCTATTATGCACCGGAGCTATGGCTGGATAACGACCGGCTGGTGATCAGCAGCAACGACTACCGGCACAGCAATGATTACGGGATTTACAGCCTTTCCACCGGGGAAGTGACCTGGATGAACCTGGGCAAAATGAACGGGAATGGGCTTTCGGGCATCCGGCTGCTGGATGGCAAGCTGTTCTGGACGGTGATGAACGAGAATTTCTTTACCGATGATGAAAGCGGCAGCGTATCGGAGATGGCGTTTTACAGCCTCCCGGTGGAGGAGCTGCCCTATGGCACCCCCACCCGTATGGCGACGAAGCTGTATTACGGCATGGAACATAACGGCCGCCTGTGGACAGCGGAAACCAACTATACCGCAACAGGGCATCTTACTGTGCTGGCCTTTGACCCGGAAAGCGGCGAGAGCGCTGAGTTAGATATCCCGGTGGCGGAATGGCTGGATGGCGTAGAGCAGAGCAGAAGCTGGACATGTAACGCCATCAAAATGACAGCACAGGGGATGGTGCTGAGGGGTACCCAGTACATGGAGAACGATAACTACGGGACGGATTGGATCATCCTGGTGCCCCATGCGCTGCTGGATAACATGGAGTGGCAGCGGCTGCCCAGTGTGCTGGACTCTGCCGAGGAAATACCCCTGACCGAGATCGAGGAGGTCTTTGGCGGACAATGGAGGGATCTATCATACGACGAGGGCTATACGCTGACCATCTACCGGGAGGGCGATGCTCTTTACTGCCGGTGGGCAGATATGGAGCCGCAGCAGCTGGTGAAGGCCTATAAGACCGGGAAAACGGGATATTACATCACGACCCGGCGGGCGGATGGCACCACCGACGCACTGGCGCTGGATACCGGTAAGCCCAAGGATAATAAGATCACGGCGATGCTTTATGAGTGGAGGAATTTGACCTACCAGGGCGAAGCATAACCCCAAAAGATACCTGCAGGCTGCTGCTTTGTGGTCTGCGGGTATTTTTAAGCCTGTGCAGGGCCGGGGGCGGGGCGCAGCCCCACCGCCCGCAGGGCGGTGAAAGCAGGCGGAGCCTGCTTTGCTCCGGCGGAGCCGGAGCGAGCTGCGCCCCGAGCGAGCCCCCTGCACAAAGCCCTCAAAAGCGGCAGGAAACAGGGGAGAGGCATCTTGCACCGGGGGCGGGGACTGTGCTATACTGGGGGCGGAGAAAACCACAATAAACGGAGGTAAAAATGATGGATAAGAAGACCATTGCCGCGATGATAGACCATACCCTGTTAAAGCCCGAGGCCACCCCGGCCCAGATCGAGAAGCTGTGCGCCGAAGCGGCGGAGTATCACTTTGCCAGTGTGTGTGTCAATCCGGTTTATATTCCGCTGGCCGCCCGCCTGCTGAAAGGGACCGGTGTAAAGGTTTGCTGCGTAGTGGGGTTCCCCTTGGGCGCCATTGCCCCGGAGCAGAAAGCCGCCGAAGCCGCCAGCTGTGCCGCCATGGGCGCCGAGGAGCTGGATATGGTCATCCATGTGGGTGCTGCGAAAGTCGGCGATTGGGCGCTGGTGCAGCGGGATATTGAGGGCGTGGTAAAGGCTGCGGCCGGGCACACCGTCAAGGTCATCATTGAGACCTGCCTGCTGACCGATGAGGAAAAGGTGAAGGCCTGCGAGGCCGCCAAGGCCGCCGGGGCGCATTTTGTCAAGACCAGCACCGGCTTTTCCACCGGCGGGGCGACCACCCACGATATTGCCCTGATGCGCAAAACTGTGGGGCCGGAGATGGGCGTCAAGGCCAGCGGCGGCATCCGGGACTATGAGACCGCGATGGCGATGATCGAAGCCGGGGCCAACCGCATTGGCGCTTCTGCGGGGATCGCTATTGTGGCGGCCGCCGAATAACGGCACAATAAGCAGTATAAAGTCGAATAATATTACATTTTGTATTATATCAATGCGAAGGAGTGAGCTTATGATCACCATTTTTAACCGCCGCCAGCTGGCTGTCACCTATGCGCTGGAGGAAAAGATCCACATCTGCCGGGTACTGGCGGAGCAGAATATTGCCTACCTGGTACGGGAGATTCACCGCACCGCGCCCCATGCTATCACCTCGGAGCGGCCGCGGGACGGCAGCTTTGGCAAGCAATCCGAGATGGTGACCGCTTACTTCATCTATGTAAAGAAATCTGACTTTACAGCAGCTGTAAAGGCGCTGGGGGCCAAGACCGCGGAAAAATGATCTGCTGCAAGGCAAAAGAAAAAGTCCTCCCAGTTGGGGGGACTTTTTGCTAGGGGGATTTACTGCATTTTCTTTTGGCATTCGGGGCAAACACCCTCCAGCACCAGGTTCATCTGATGCACCTGGAAGCCGCAGCCGCCCTTCAGGGCCTCCTGCAGCATGGGCAGGGCCTGGGGCAGCACATCGGTCACGCTGCCGCACACCTCGCAGTAGGCATGGGCGTGGTCGCCCAGCGTGTGGTCAAAGCGGTCGCTGGCCCCGGGGATCGGAACCTTGAGCAGCTGACCGTTCTCACACAGCAGGTTCAGGTTGCGGTATACGGTGCCCAGGCTCACTTTGGGGTCCTGCGCCCGCACCCGGGTATAGATGGTATCCGCGGTGGGGTGGTCATCGGAGCGCTGAACGGTTTCCAGGATCAGCTCTCTTTGACGGGAATATTTCAATGGGATCACTCCTTAAACAGTAACGATTACTTGTTTAAGGATAGCAGAAAATGGCCGGTTTGTCAATGCCGGAAGCCCGGTTTGCGAAAAAAATATCCTTTGCGGTAGGGGGCAGGCTCCGGGCCACAGGCCGGCTGTCCTCCGGACGGCCGCGGCGGGCTGTGCCCGCCGGCCCCGGCGCAGCCGGGGTGCCTGCGGCCCGAAGCCTGCCCCCCACCGCCAAAGCAACCGGCAAGAAAAAGTCCCCCGGCCACAGCGGCCAGGGGACGGATAATTTTGCTTAGGGATTATTCCTCGGCGGGAGTCTCTTCCTCAGCGGCTTCTTCCTCGGGGGCTTCCTCGGTCAGCAGAGCCTTGATGGACAGGCTGGCGCGATGACGGTCATAGTCCAGCTCGGTGATCTTGGCATCCACTACCTGGCCAACGGAAAGCTTATCCGCTACCTTCTCTACACGCTCACGGGCAATCTGAGAGATGTGAATCAGGCCATCGATACCGGGGATGATCTGCGCAAAGGCACCGAAGGTGGTCAGAGACATGATCTTGACGGGAACGACATCGCCGACCTGATACATGGTCTTAATCTTCTCCCAGGGATTGTCCTCGGTCTTCTTGTAGATGAGGGACACGCGGTTGTTCTCGCGGTCAATATCCTTTACGGTAACCTCTACGGTATCGCCGATGGAAACGACCTCAGCGGGGCTCTTGACGCGCAGCCAGGTCAGGTCGGTCAGGCCGATACGGCCATCCACGCCGCCCAGATCCACAAAGGCGCCGAAGTTGGTTAGGCTCTTCACCTTGCCGGTGTAAACCTTGCCTACTTCTACCTCGTCCCAGAACTTCTGGGCCAGTTCCTTGCGGGCCTCGCGGGCCACTACGCTGATGGAGCCGACGGCACGGCGGCGCTGACGGTTGGTTTCCAGGATCTTAAAGCTGACTTCCTTGCGCAGCAGGGTGTTCAGGTCGCCATCGCGGGGAACACCGGTCTGGCTGGCGGGGATAAATACCTTGACGCCATTGGTGAGAACCAGAACGCCGCCCTTGATGACCTCGGTGACAACGCCGGTGAGGATCTCGCCGGTCTCACCTGCATTCATGACCTTCTCGAAGCCGGCTACGGCATCCAGACGGGTCTTGGAGAGCATGGCGGTGCCTTCCACATCATTGACGCGGACGACCATCAGCTCCAGCTCATCGCCAATCTTGACGATGTCTTCAGGCTTGGCAGAGGGATCGCTGGTCAGCTGATCCAGCGGTACATAACAGGCATGCTTGGTGCCGGCGTCAACAGAAATTTCCGTCGGCTTAATGCCTGTAACAACGGCCGTTACCTTCTCCCCATTATGTATACTTTTGGAGTATTGATCGAGCAGCTCCCCAAAGTTCATTTCTTCAGTGTTGTTTTCCAATACGCTCATGGAATTTTGAACCTCCTTAATGATACAAGCCGGGGTTGAAGCGCCGGCAGTAATACCGATAAAGCGGGCGCCCCGCAGGGCCTCCCGGTGGCGTTCCAGCTGGTCCGCCGTTTCGACCTGCACTGTGGGGCAATAGCTGCCGCACAGCGCCGCCAGAGCCGTGGTATTGGCACTGTGCAGTCCCCCTACCACCACTATGGCATCGGCAGATTGGGCCAGCTGTTTTGCCTCGGACTGCCGTTCAATGGTCGCTCTACATATTGTATCAAATACTTTTAGATTTGTACACACTTTTTTTGCGAAAAATAATATTTTCTCCCATTCGCGCAAAGAAAATGTGGTCTGAGCCGCCAAAATGACGGGGATATTGCCATCCGATGGCAGGAATGCCAGCAGTTCCTGCATTTCCTCCGCCGAAGAGAAGACCAGAGCCTGCCCCCGGCAGTACCCCAGGATGCCCTGCACCTCCGGATGCTCCCGGCGGCCGGCCAGCAGCAGCAGGCCATTCTCCGGTACCTCGGCGGCAATTTGGTGGATGCGCTTGACGAAAGGGCAGGTGGCATCTATTACAGGGCTGCCCTGTGCCCGCAGGGTATCATAGACCTGCGGTCCTACCCCGTGGGAGCGGATCACCACGGCGGTACCGGCGGGGGCGTCCTCTGGACGCTCTATCACCGTAACGCCCTGCCCGGCCAGCTCCTCCACCACCTGCCGGTTATGGATGAGCTCCCCCAGTGTGCAGGTGGGGGAGAGGGCAGCACTTTTCTGGGTCAGCTCCAGCGCCCGCCGCACCCCAAAGCAGAACCCGGCGGTTTTGGCAACGGTCACCTGCATGGCACTTCCCCTATCCGCTGCCGGATGTAGGCGAGTATGGCCTGCACCGTTCCCTCAAAATCCAGATGGGTGCTGTCGCACAGCCACGCGTCCTCCGCCTGGCGCAGCGGGGCGGCAGCCCGGTGGCTGTCATCGTAGTCCCGCTTAATGACGGCGGCCAGCACATCCTCGTAGCTTTCTTTTATGCCCTTCTGCTGCTGTTCCAGCCAGCGGCGGCGGGCACGCTCCTCCGGGGCGGCGGTCAGGTAAATTTTAATGGTGGCCTGGGGCAGCACCACCGTGCCGATATCCCGCCCATCCATGATGACATTGTACTGCCGGGCCAGGCTGCGCTGCTGCTCCAGCAGGTAGGCCCGTACCTCCGGCAGGGCGGAAACGGCGGAGGCGGCCGCGGAGGCCTCCGGCAGGCGGATGGCCTCCGAAACATCCTCGCCATTCAGCAGGATGCGCTGCTCGCCTTTCTCAAACCGCAGGTCAATGTGGATCTGCGGCAGCAGGGGGAGGACATCGGTGGGGTCGGCGGGGTTTTTATTTTGCCGCAGCACAAAAAGGCCCACCGCACGGTACAGCGCGCCGGTATCAATATGCAGGTAGTGCAGCTCCTGGGCCAGCCTGGTACAGATGCTGCTTTTGCCGGCCCCTGCCGGCCCGTCGATCGCGATGGAGATCATAGTTTTGCTCCTGTTCTGGGATAGGCCCCTGCAGGCCCCCGGCGCCCGCCGCCCCGCGGCGGCAGCCCCCTGCGGGGGCTGCCGCCTGCGGGCGCACCCCCTGCGGGGGGCGCGCCCGTCCGTGCCGGAGGCACGGGACGGGGCGGCGGGCGGGCCGGGACCCTGCACAGACCCGAAATTTCATATCATACCGCGGCGGTGCCGGCCAGGTAGCCGGTGCTCCACGCGATTTGCAGGTTGTAGCCGCCGGTCACGGCGTCCACATCCATCACCTCGCCCGCAAAGGCCAGCCCCTTTACAAGCCGGCTTTGCATGGTGCGGGGGTCGATCTCTTTCACACTCACCCCGCCGGCGGTGATCACCGCCTCCTCGATGGGGCGCAGCGCCTGCGGGGTCAGCGGGAACGCCTTGATCAGCGCCCCCAGCCGCTGCCGGTTCTCCCGGGTCAGCTGGTTCACCCGCCGCTCGGCCGGAATGCCGCTTTTGGCCACCACCACAGGGATAAGGGAATGGGGCAGCAGTGCCTCCAGAGCGTTGCCAAAGGCCCGGTTGGGGCTCCCCTCAAAGTCCCGCAGCATCCGGGCATCCAGCTGCTCAGGGGTCAGCCCCGGCTTGCAGTCTATAGTGATGCGGTAATCGGTGGGAACATCCATATAGCTGCTGGCAGTCAGGGCCAGCGGCCCGCTGATGCCAAAATGGGTGAACAGCATCTCGCCCAGCTCGCTGTATATCACCTTGCCGTTTTTCTTTTGGATGAGGTTCAGCGTTACATTGCGCAGCGAAAGCCCCATCAGCGTGGTAAACTGCTTGTCCGTATTCTCGCAGATGATGGGCACCAGCGAGGGCCGCGGCGGAATAATAGTGTGTCCCACGGCAGCCGCCAGGGCGTAGCCGCTGCCATCGCTGCCGGTGCCGGGGTAGCTTTTGCCGCCGGTCGCCAGAATAGTCAGCGGGGCAAAGAATTCTTCGCCTGCTTCGGTTTTAACACCCACTACGGCGTCATCCCTTTGGATGAGCTCGCTGACGGTGGCCTGTTTTATCTGCACGCCGCCCTGCCGGGCAAAGCGCACCAGCGCGTCGGCAATATCCATGGCGCGGTCGCTTACCGGGAATACCCGGTTGCCCCGCTCGGTTTTCAGCGGCACGCCCAGCCCTTCAAAGCAGGCCATGGCGTCCTGCGGGGTCATGGCATAGACGGCACTCATCAAAAAGCGGGGGTTGCGCCGCACCGCCGCTATGAATTCCTGCGGAGAGCAGTGATTGGTCACATTGCAGCGGCCCTTGCCGGTCACCAGTATTTTGCGCGCGGGACGCTCCCGCTTTTCCAGCACCAGCACCCGCAGGCCGCTTTTAGCGGCCCACCCGGCCGCGAATAAGCCGGCGGCCCCGCCGCCAATGACGATTCGGTCAAATTCGTTTCTCATGGCGCGGAATGGATCTCCTCATTTTTCTCGTACACATCGTATTCGCTCCAGATGCGCTCCAGCATGGCATAGGTGTTGCTGGTCTCATGCTTTTTGCGCAGACCCACTGCTACGATGATGGCGTTCAGCAGGCTCATGGGCGCCACCAGCGAATCGACAAAGGAAGCCATCTCGCTGCGGGCCAGCAGCACATGGTTGGCCATGGCAGCCAGCGGCGCGCTGGTGGAATCGGTAATGCCGATGATGCAGGCCCCCTGCTTTTTGGCATAGTGCACCGCCTTCAGCGTCCGCTGGGAATAGCGCGGGAAGCTGATGGCGATGAGCACATCATTGGGCCCGATGCGCAGCATCTGCTCAAAGGTCTCCCCCTGGGCGGCCCCTACATTCACCACATCCTCAAAGATGTGATTGAAGTAGAAGGAAAGGAACCCGGCCAGCACCCCGGAGGAGCGCAGGCCAAGAATATAAATGCGGTGAGCACCGATGATGGAATCAATGACGGTATCGAAGTCTTTGGGGTCTATCTCCTCCTGCGTGCGGCGGATCTTATCGGCATCGGAGGACATGACCCGGTGCAGGACATCCACGCCGCCGGAAAGCTGCTCATCAATGATCTCCATGCGCTGTACGGTGGTCAGCCGGTTGCGGATGATATCCTGCAGGGATTTTTGCAGCTGGGGATAGCCCTCAAAGCCCAGTTCGGCCGCAAAGCGCACCACGGTGGATTCACTGACCCCCACCGTTTCGCCCAGCTTGGCGGCGGTCATGAAGGCCGCTTTATCGTAATGCTCCAGGATAAAAGCGCCAATGCGCTTCTGCCCCTTGGAAAAGCCCTTCATCTCATTACTGATCAGCTGAAGCAGATCCTGCGTCATACTTAACCCCTCTTTCTGTAAAGTATTCCCCCTTATCATACCGAATGACGGAGATAAAATCAAGAGTTTTACAACAAAAAACGCAGGAAAGAAAATTCTTTCTTGCGTTTTCGCGGCTGTTTTAGGCAATGCAATGGGAAAATCCCCCTAAAATTGAATGGCAGGCCACACTTTTGCAGGAGAAGCATCGTTCTTGCATTTTGTGGTTCTCCATGCAGAGTTTGTGCTGGGCGAAAGCCAGGGCGCAGCCCGATCGCCCCTCCGGGGCGATCCTGGCGGCCTTTGGCCGCCGTCAGCCGCCCTCCGGGCGGCTGGGGCTGCGCCCCTCCTTCCCCGCAAACCTGCCAAAAGGGGCCCGCCACCTGCCTCGGCAGACCCCTGCAAACCGCAGGCTTTAGCCCGCAGGGCCGGCGCCGCGCAGCGGCGCCGGCCCTGCGGGCCCGCTTCCGGCACAAACTTATCCCACCGGCATCTCCCGCAGCATCGGCTGCAACTGCCGGCCCTCCAGCGCCGCTGCCAGCGCCGCCCCGGTCAGGGAAAGCTCCGCCGCCAGACTGGTCGGCTTTTTTAGGGGGTCATCCTGCCCAAAGGGCACAAAGTAGTAGTTTTTGCGGCACAGCAGCGCCCCAATATTCGCCGCGCTCGCGCTCAGTCCGTCATTGGTGGAAACCGCCAGCACCACCGGGCGGTCATTGCGCAGATGGGCCTTCACCGCCATCGTTACCGGTGTATCGGTGATGCCACCCGCCAGCTTGCCTAGGGTATTGCCGGTACAGGGCGCCACCAGCAGGATGTCTAAGAGCTTCCGGGGCCCAATGGGCTCCACCTGTGCCACCGTGTGCCAAATGGGCCGGCCGCATAGGGCCTCCACCTGGTCGCGCCAGTGCTCCGCCGTGCCAAAGCGGGTATCCGTCCCGTAAGTAATGGGAGACATGATCGGCTGGATCTCCCACCCGGCCGAAACCAACTCCGCCATCATTCGCAGGGTGCGTTCCAGCGTGCAAAAGGAGCCGCATAGGGCAAAGCCCAATTTCTTGTCGTTCACTATTCATTCCTCCCAGTGCGGCAGGCCGCGTATCACCTGCCCCAAGTATTCTCCGGCGGTGCGGGGCGCTGCCTTGCCTGGCAGGCCCGGCGCGTTCCGGTAGCGCAGCCCCATCGCTTCCGCCACGGCGGCGTCACAGCCGCCCGGCGCGCTGGCCAGCTCCACCACCAGAGCTTCCGGCGGCAGCCTGCGCAGCAGCTCCTCCGGCAGTACCGGGGCCGGCACTGTATTAAAAACGACTTCGCAGCCGTCCAGAGCAGGGGAAAGCTTATTGATATCACAGGGGGTATGCCCATCGGCATAGATGCGCGCCAGCTGTTCCCGGCGGCGGGCCGCAGCCGTTACCTTGGCGCCCAGTGCCGCCAGTCTGCGGCACAGCGCGCTGCCGCAGCGTCCATAGCCCAGCACCACGCACCTCGTATCAAATAGGGTCGTGTTCTGCTCCCGCATGGCCAGCGCCACCGCTCCCTCCGCCGTCGCTATGGCGTTCAGCTCCTGCAGCTCCGGCAGCGCCAGCAGGTCGGTGTAGGCCAAATGCCGTTCCTCCTCGATTTTTCGACAGTCTGGCGGCAGGGTGCCGCCCAGCACCACCGCCCTCTCCGGCAGCAGCCGCAGGCACTCCGCCAGGGGGTAGCGCTCCGGGACCGTCGGGGTGCGCAGCATCCCATCCGGGCCTACCGTCGGCACCGCCAGAATCACTGTCTCGCTTTCCGGCAGCAGCCTATCTGGGGTCTCCGGTTGCGGCAGCCGATTTTTCAGGGGGGCAGGGGGCAGCAGCGCCGCCAGCCGGATGCTATACCCCTCCCGCCGCAGGCTTTCCGCCAGCCACGCCATGCGTTCATCGCCGCCCAGGATCGTCACAGTCCGTTTCATCAGTCGTCACCTGCTATCTATGTCAATAAAGTTGCTCGCTCGCTTGGCGGGGATTTTCCCGCTGCCCCATCCTATTCCGCACCCGCCTGCCCGGTGCAAAAAAAGGACGCCCCCGCTCCAAACCGGGCCGCCCTTACCTATATTATAGAGAAACACTTCCTGCATGGCCCAGGCTGCGGCCGCAGTCCACGATGCTCCGCATCGTGGACGCCCCTTCGGGGCGCCCTGCCCGGGCTTTGCCCGGGCGGCCTGCGGCCGCGCCCTCTCGGCAAGCTCCGCCGTCACGGTAGCAGCTCCACCAGGATATCCTCCAGCTGAACGGGTGTTACCTCCCGCCGCGCCAGATATTCCACCAGCAGCTCGCCCACCCCGCGATTTTCCAGTAGGCCGGGCAGGCGGCAGCACCGGCCGGGCCGCCGGCTTCCCTCCACACAGCACAGGATGCCGTAGCATCGCTCCGGGCCGCAGCTGTCCTCCGTCAGGGAATAGCGCACCCGGCATTGCTCGCCCTCTTCACCGGTCATCTCCCGGTGCAAAGAAAAAACCTCCATCATATGTACCTCCTTCGTCACTCAGCACTATGCTTACATCTCCATTATAGGTCCCCGGGCCCCCCGCGCCCAGTTGCGGATTGCTGGAAATATTGCTGGAAATGGCACCCTGTCAATTCCGACAAATCAGAACAACTCTTTTTGTAAAATGGGTAGATTTTGTCAAAAGTATTTCCTTTTTTGCATAAAGAATGGTACAATAAAAACGCCCAGTCTTAAGAGAGAAGGGAATGGGAATGATAGGAAACCGCTTATACCTGCTAAGGAATGCTCATGTACGGTAAGGAAGCAAGCAACCGAAAACAAGAGATAGACCGCCAG
>ERZ827520.577-NODE-577-length-56793-cov-10.934506_pt1 | contig 56793 bp, 62 predicted proteins | sample MGYA00519581_ERZ827520 | MGnify/ENA primary metagenome ERZ827520 (study PRJEB31778, sample SAMEA3449339) | human gut metagenome | biome: human gut; feature: human-associated habitat; material: faeces | place: United Kingdom | collected 2010/2012 ... | reverse complement strand
AGATGCTGCTCCAATGGCTATCGTTGAATTTGTGAAGTAGATTTCTCTACTTCACCTTTTTTTTCAGGAGGGTTGTATGGTTTGTATTAGTGTAGATTCTTTGTTTAAGAAGATGAATGATCGCGTATTATTTCAAGATGTAACTTTTTCGATTCAAGAACAAGAAAAAGTTGCTTTAATTGGTACCAATGGCTCAGGCAAAAGTACTTTGTTGAAAATCTTAGCGCAAGAGGAAACCATTGATGGGGGAAGAATCTTGACCAAAAATGGTTTAAAAGTTCATTTACTGCGCCAAAATCCCGTTTTTACACAAACGACGGTTTGGCAAGAAATCATTCAATATCAGAAACAATGTCCTACGTATCAAGTGAAATCTATTCTGACAAAACTCGGATTTTCGGATTTTGACCTGCCTATTTCAACATTATCTGGAGGACAAAAAAAGCGTTTAGCTCTGGCTATTGTCTTAATGGAACCATGTGATCTTTTATTGTTGGATGAACCAACGAACCATTTGGATGAAGAGATGATCGAATGGTTGGAAAAAGAATTAAAACAGACGAAATCGGCCGTTTGTATGGTTACGCATGATCGGTATTTCCTGGATCGAATCACGGATACTATTTTAGAAATTGATGAAGGAAAGTTCTATATTCATCATGGTAATTATGCGACTTTTTTGGAAAATAAAGCAATTCGCCAAGAACAAGAAGTACAGAAACAAAAGAAGTTAAAAGCTTTGTATAAAAAGGAATTGGCATGGGTAAGAGCAGGCGCTCAGGCTCGTTCGACTAAACAACAAGCTCGACTCAATCGTTTTGAAGATTTGCGAAATCAACGTTTTAAGGACGTTGAAAAATCTTTGAATCTTAGCTCTTTCTCTGCTCGTTTAGGTAAAAAGACCATTGAATGGGAACATCTAGGTATGCACTATGGAAACCATGTTCTCTTTGAAGACTTTTCTTACTCACTTTTACGGCAAGATCGAATTGGTATCATTGGTCGCAATGGTTGTGGAAAGTCAACTTTATTGAATATTTTAGCCGGGGATATTCAGCCAAGTTCAGGCACGATATCTTTTGGGGATACAGTCTTGATTGGCTATTTCCGCCAAGGCGATGAAATGGTTGATCTTTCGATGCGGGCTATTGATTATATTAAGGAAGTAGCAGAAGTTATTCATTATGGGAAAGAAACCTTAACGGCAAGTCAAATGATGGAACGCTTCCTATTTCCGAAACAAATGCACTATACGCCATTAGAACGTTTATCTGGAGGCGAAAGAAGACGTTTATATCTTTGTCGAATTTTAATGCAGGGACCGAATATTCTTTTGTTGGATGAACCAACCAATGATTTGGATCTATTGACTTTAGAAGTCTTAGAGGATTATTTGGATACATTTATGGGAGCGATTATTACCGTTAGCCATGATCGTTATTTCTTAGATCGGGTTTGCGATAAAGTCTTTGTCATGGAAAACCAACATTGGCAAGCTTATACCGGTGGTTATAGTGACTACTTAGAAAAGAAAAAAGATTGTTCTAAATCATCGCAAGAAAAGAAGGTTCGTGAGAAAAGTCGCAGTTCTTTATCGTATTTAGAAAAGAAAGAATTAGAAAACTTACCGGAACAAATGGAAACGATACAGAATCAGATTGATACCTATGATCAGAAGATGCAAGGTGTCATGGATGATTTTACTAAGCTTTCTGAATACAGCCAAAAGCGTTCGGAATTAGAAGAACAGCTGGAAACCTTAACGCTTCGCTGGATGGAATTAGAAGAGAAGATGGAGGAATAAGGATGATTTGGCGTAAACCAGGTTTTATCTTTTGTATCGCGATGATAGCTTGTTCATTATGGGCAAGTGCTGCTCCTTTTATTAAAAAAGGGTATATGTATTTTTCTATTACGACAACTCCATCTATTTTAGTTTATGCTGGCTTACGTTTCTTTTTGGCAGGCTGTCTGGTTTTATGTTTTGCCAAGTTTCGAACGGTAAAACCGACTTCGCAAAAACTGAATTGGAAACATGTACTGATCTTAGCTTTCTGTCAAACAGCCGGACAATACTTCTTCTATTACATTGGTTTAGCGCATACCAGTGGTGTAAGTGGTTCGATTATTTGTGGCATGGGATCTTTTTTTGCCTTATTGATGGCTTGTTTGATCTTTCATAGTGAAAAGATGACGATGCAAAAACTTTTAGGTGTACTTTTTGGTTTTGTTGGAATTGTATGGTTGAACTTAGGTGGAGATATGGGTGGCACTATCTTTGGCAATAGTTTTGTTTTGATTAGTCAGATTAGTTCCGCTTGTTCCACATGTTTTATCAATCGCTTTACCCAAAAAGAAGATCCGGTGCTTCTAAGTGGATCTCAATTCTGCGTAGGTGGTTGTATATTAATGGGAATTGGTCTAGCCTTAGGTGGTACTTTTCCCCATGGTGCTTGGCAAGGCTATTTGGTTTTGTTGCATCTGGCTTGTGTTTCAGCGATTGCTTATACCTTATGGTCTTTACTTTTAGCGCATAATCCGGTTAGTAAGATTGGAATCTACAATACGATGATTCCGGTATTAGGTGTCTTTTTATCGGCTTTAATTTTAGGTGAGACAAAACAGGCTTTCTCGATTCGTACTTGGATTGCCTTGGCTTTTGTTTCAAGTGGAATTCTTGTTTTAAACAAAATAAAATCGGCTTGAGGGCCGATTTTTATTTGTATAAGGTTACGCGCACAATACCATCAATGCTTTGTACTTTATCTAAAGCTTCTTTGGTTGGTTCTTGTGCAAAGTCTAACATGGTCACTGCAATGTCTCCACGAGATTTATTAACCATGTTTTCAATGTTGTTTTCATCTGTAAAACTATCAGTAATTCGATTGATCATCTTAGGTTTATTGTCATGAATCACAACTACACGATAATTTCCATTCCATTCCATTGTACAACGAGGTAAGTTTACTGAGTTTTCAATGTTTCCATGTTCTAAGTATTCCATTACTTCTCTAGCGGCATTCACAGCACAGTTTTCTTCACTTTCTGCTGTTGAAGCACCTAAGTGAGGAATTGGAATACAATGTGGATGACCGGCTAATTTTGGAGTTGGGAAGTCAGTTACATAGACGGCAACTTTTCCAGAATCCAAAGCTTCAAGCATGTCTTCTTCATTGACTAATCCACCACGTGCCAAGTTGATGATCTTTACGCCATCTTTCATTTTTGCGATAGCTTCTTTATTAATGGTATTCATCGTATCTGGGGTTTGTGGAATGTGCAAAGTAATGAAATCAGCATTTTTGTATACGCCATCGATTTCTTTTTCATGTTTAACCCAACGGGATAAACTCCATGCAGCATCAACGGTCATATATGGATCATATCCATGAACTTCCATATCGAAACGAAGGGCCGTATTGGCAACTCTTCGTCCAATAGCACCACCGACACCGATGATTCCTAAGGTTTTTCCGGCTAGTTCATATCCGGCATATTTTTTCTTTTGTTTCTCCATATCTTTGGCAAGATTAGGATTATTGGTTTGGTTTTTTGCCCATTCAATAGCGTGGTAAATATCTCGACTGGCCAATAACATACTCGCAAAGACTAATTCTTTTACGGCATTGGCATTGGCTCCTGGTGTATTGAAGACGGCAATCCCTTTTTTGGTACAAGTTGGAATGTCAATGTTATTGACACCGGCTCCAGCACGGGCAATGGCTTTTAAGTTTTTTCCATAGTCTAATTCATGAAGGTTAGCGCTACGCACGACAATGGCGTCTTCGTCTTGCGTGTCTTCGCCTACTTCATATTGGTCTGTGAATTGGTCTAAGCCAACTTTCGCAATATTATTGTAGAGTTTAATTTTATACATTATTTTAGATTCTCCTCTTCGAATTTTTTCATGAAGTTAATTAAGTATTCAACGGCTTCAACGGTGCAGGCATTATAGATACTTGCACGCATACCACCAACGGTACGGTGACCTTTAATGTTTACGATGCCAGCTTCTTTGGCTTCGGCAACAAATTTCTTATCTAATTCTGGGTTGCCTGTCACAAATGGTACGTTCATATAGGAACGATCTTCTTTTGCGACATTGTTCTTATATAACTTGGATTGGTCAATGTAGTCATAGAGCATATTGGCTTTCTTCAAGTTGATTTCTTGCATTTTATCTAAGCCACCAATGACTTCTTCTAACCATTGGCAAGTTAGACCAACCATGTAGATGGCCCAAGTAGGTGGCGTATTGAACATGGAACCTTTATCAGCATGAACTTTATACGATAACATGCTAGGTAGTTTATCTTGATCAGCGCGATCCAATAATTCTTTTTTCAAAATAACGATGGTGACACCAGCAGGTCCCATATTCTTTTGCGCACCCGCAAAGATTAAATCGTATTTTGAGACATCAATTGGTTCGGAACAAATGCAGCTGGATAAGTCTGCAACTAATAATTTTCCTTCATGAGGAGGTAATTCTTTGTACTTTGTTCCATAGATGGTGTTGTTCTCACAGATATAAACATAATCACTATCTTCGGATAAATCTTCTTGTTTGATTTTTGGAATATAGGTGAAGGTTGCTTCTTCACTAGATGCAACAACGTTACATTTACCAATTTTCTTGGTTTCTTTAATGGCTTTCTTTGTCCATTGGCCGGTGTTGATTACATCGGCTTTCTTTTTCATGAGGTTTAGTGGAACCATTAAGAATTGAAGGGAACCACCACCTTGTAAGAAGAGTACATCATATTCTTCGGGAATATTCATTAAGCGACGTAAACGTGCTTCGGTTGTATCAATAATATCTTGAAATTCACTGGAACGATGGGACATTTCCATAACGGACATACCTGATCCGTGATAATCTAACATTTCATTTTGTGCCTTTTTTAATACCCATTCAGGAATGGCAGCTGGCCCTGCTGCAAAGTTATAAACTCGTGTCATTGTATTTCATTTCCTTTCGTGACTGACTCCTATTATACGAACTTCAAAGAGAAATGCAAGAAAAATGTTCATAAATTACATTCATATGTATTTGATAGATAGACAAAATAGAGCTTTTTGTTCCTTAAGCTCTAGAAGATAGTATGGTATACTTATGGTATGAATCGATTAATGAGAACCTGGGGACTCCTCTTTTTAGCTATGTGTTTATTTGGTTTTGGGGCTAATAAAGTATTTCCTAGTACCGAAAAAAAGCCGAAAGAATCACAAAAGACAGAAACGACAGCAAAAAAAGATGATACGGCCTCTTTTACTTTTATGGGTGTAGGTGATAATTTACTGCATGATGTTATCTTTCATAACAACGATTATTCGATGAAAGATATTGATTACAACGATATCTACACCAACATGAAAAAGTATACAAAAGAAGATATCAACTATATTAACTATGAAACGATTTGTGCGGGGACGGAAAATGGTCTAACTTTGGATGGTTATCCTTCTTTTAATGGTCCGGCGGAATTCAATGATGCGGTTGCCAAGGCTGGTTTTAACTGGTTTAGTCTTTGCAGCAATCATACCTATGATCGGGGAACTCTAGGTGTTTTGACAGAGTTGGATTACTTGAAAAAACACGAACCAAACGTAACAATTACCGGGGCTTATGCTTCGAAAAAAGCGGCTGAGAAACCAACCGTAATTAATGTCAATGGTATCAAAGTTGGTTTAGCGAGTTATGCCTATGGCTTTGAATCCGAACCAAGTGGAGATCCAGATACCAAGTGGATGGTGAATAAAATCAGTGAAAAGAAGATTCGTTCGGACATGAAGAAATTGAACAAAGTAAGTGATGTACAAATTGTATCTATGCATTGGGGAACGGAATACCATACCAAACAAAATGCAGAACAAGAAAAATATGCCAAGCTATTAAATGAGCTGGGTGTAGAAGCAATTATTGGAACGCATCCTCATGTAATCGAACCGGTAGAATGGATTCATGGTAAGAAACAAGATACTTTATGTTACTATTCTTTAGGTAATTTGATTAGTGCCCAAAATGCCAATGAAAATATGATTGGTGGTATGGCTCGTTTTAAATGTTCTTACAATTTTACAACGAAAAAAGCAAGAATTAGCAAGGCGGAATTTATTCCGACTATTACTTATTATGATGCCAGTTATAATAACTATGCTCTTTATACGATAAAAGAATGGAATAATACCTTGGCCCAAAGTCATGAAGTGACTGTTTCTGAAGGTCAGGATTTATCAAAGAAATATGTTCAAAACTATGTGAAGGATGTTATGAAGAACGTGAAAGGAGTCAAGGTTGTCTTAAAATGAGTCAAAGAAAAATTATTGTAGAAAACCGGAAAGCTCGTCATGAATATGAACTCTATGATTGCTTTGAGGCGGGTCTTGAACTAAAGGGAACCGAAATTAAAAGTATTCGTTTAGGGAAAGTACAATTGAAAGATAGTTATATTAGTATTCGTGATGGACAGGCTTTGATTAAGGGAATGCATATTGCCCCTTATGAATTTGGAAATCGCTTTAATCATGACGAAACCAGAGATCGGCGTTTATTGTTGCATAAAAATGAGATCTTAAAGCTGGATCAATATACGCGAATCAAAGGATATACGGTAGTACCGGTATCGCTATATTTAAGCAAAGGTTTAGCAAAGCTGGAAATTGCGCTTGCCAAGGGTAAGAATTTACATGATAAGCGGGAAGCAAGTAAAGCACGAGATGCGCAAAGGGAAATTCAAAAGGCGTTGAAAAACCAATACTAGGATGATATACTATAGCATCCTGGGGGTGTTTTTGGTATTCGATGAGTAAATGTTTGGATAGAACCACAGCCGCGAAGGAACGCGTTATAACCAAAATTAAATTAACTGCTAAAAATAAATTAGCTAACATCTTTGGTGCAAACCAAAGCATGGCTTTTGCTGCTTAATTAGAGTCTACGTTTGACTTGCAGCCCCTTTATTGATCTTCGATCTCTTTATCAATATTGCGTGAAAAACTAAGAGACTAGTAGATGGTATTGATTCGCTACCATTTATGAAATACCTAGAATCCCATCAATGATGAATTGTTTCCATCCAATTCCATTGATTATTTTGATGGAAAAAGCTGTAAACGTTGTATCGTGGGACTTTGCTTAGACAGGAGTTCGACTCTCCTCACCTCCACCAAAGGAAATAAAGCCCTTTATATAAAGGGTTTTTCTTATATTTGTCACTCAAATTCCTAAAAAATTCCTAATTTTTCCTAAAAACTGCATTTTTCATCCAGCAAAGATTTCATGTCTTGTCTCATCGATTTGTAAATATGGGCGTATGTCTTCCTGAGTTCTGCGACCGTATGGCCAAGGCGCTCGGCTATCAAACTGTCATCGATGCCATTCATTATAAGGAAAGAAGCGTGACTGTGACGGAAGCCGTGTGGCGTGATACGCTTCACTCCCGATTCCCTTATATACATGTCGAGCTTGCGCGCCAGATCACTGCGGCTCATCGGTCGTACATCGCCAAAAACAAAGTAGTCCATATTGAAGCCGTCTTTATTCTTTTCGTGCTCAAACCTTTTTTGAAGCATATCGTTAACTGAATTAGGCAAGTCGATGGTACGTATAGATTGTTTGTTTTTTGGTGTCGTAAGCTTCCAGGCATGATCTGCTGTTTTTGATGTGATCGATTTTGTTATGCTCACGGTCTGCCCGATAAAATCTATGTCCTTCCATTGCAGAGCGAACATTTCTGATTCTCTAAGGCCCGTGTAAAAAAGAAATGTAAAAGTATCATTGTATCTATCATTATCTACGCATTGGATGAATTTTTGGAACTCATCAACTTCCCAGAAATTAACGGGCCTATCATTTTTTATTTCTTCCTTGTTCGTATACCCAGGAACATTGTGGCATGGGTTATAAGGTATGTACCCAAGTCTCACGGCATAGGATAGATATTTGCTAAGGACATTCTTTGCGTGATTGACGGAAGAGGCAGAATAGTGGGTATTACCGTTTTTTCTATTATCAGCTTTAGGTTTATCGATCATGTATGACTTCCATCGTTCGACGGCCTGAGGAGTGATGTCATGAAGCCTGTAATGGCCAAGAATAGGCTTGATATGATGTCTATAATACGATTCGTCCCCGATCAATGTTGATTCCTTCACGTTCTGCATCCGATAGCTTTCGTGATACATGATCACGATCTGATCGAGCGTAAGGTCCCCCATGTTGGTCGAGTAACCATCGCGGAAAGCCTGTTCTGCCTTAATGGCATCCGACTTTTTCTTAAACCCGGATTTATAATAATCCTTGTATTTGCCTCTTTGAAAAGGGACCGGAATACGGCCCTTATAGCACCATCCATTCTTAACCTTATATACTGCCATAGTACTCATTCCTTTCCTTTGTTAGAAATATCTGTTAAAATGAGCACATAAAAAGATTAATGATTGTCAGTCATTCTTTTTATGTGCAAGCCCTCTATGGCATGTCCGAAATGTCAGTGAGGGCGCTTTTTTTATGTGCTTTATTTTGCTAAATTCGGCACTAGCATTATTCTTAGTGCCGTTTTTTTTAAAAAATGGCATTATATATCATCTGATTCTATCAGTTCCATTTCTTCCGAGGTTGGTTGCCTTTTTGCTTTATTGATCATGCGAACTAATCGGGGCCTTGCATCTGATATATTGACTCTGGCCTTGATAGTTTCCTTGCATATATTGATTGATTCTTCATATTTTCCCTGCCTTTCATACAGCATGGCAAGTCTCCGATAACACGGTACATTGGATGGAGTATCTTCTCCGTATTCCAAATCTATTTGATGCTTTTTTTTATATAAGTCTATGCTTCTTTTGCAGTCATTTTCTAAAGCTTTAGCAATCTTTCCTTGATAGCTATGCATGTTATACATAACCGACCAATCGGCTTCTATCTTCTCCAATAAGTGAAAATACTCATCAGTGATTGGCTTTGTCTTATCCCAATATTCTTGAAATCTTGCAATTTCTTTTTCTCTTTCGGCGAAGTCGTCTTCTTCAGCGGATAAACTGTTTAGTTTATTTGGGACTTGCGGCAACACCGCTTCAGTATTTCTTTCATTTTTATTTTTCTTGAAAATATTAAGTAGTTTCATAATGCTTACCTTAGTACATTTTAATGATAGTCTCATTGGATTGAGCTTCGACTATTTTTGCATTGATAGAATCAAGCTCTGATTTTTTTAATTTAATGCTTTCTTGTATTTTTTTATCTTCCTGTTCCAGTTCAAACCTATTCATGCCTCCAAAGGAATCTAAAGTTTCTTTTAATTTTTTGTTTTCTCCTTCTAGCTCATTGATTCTAGATAATTCTTTTTTATTAAATAGTCCCATAGATTATCTCCCTGTTCCTTCAATTCGTTTTTATTCTTTGTCCCTACTCCACGTCACTTTGAAATGCTACGGCTTTCCCGAGTACACGAACATTTTCCAACGATTCTCCTGCCAATATGATATCTTCATATTTTGGGTTTTCCGGTTTCAGAATGACCAAGTTTTTTTCCTTGTAGTAGTAGAAACGTTTCAAAGTGGCACTGTCATCAATGATAACAACAGCTATTTCACCATTGTTGACGATATCTTGTTTTCTGACAAATACGATATCGCCGTCGTTAATTCTGGCATTGATCATACTGTCACCTTTGGCTCTCAAACAAAAATCAGCTTTAATTTCTGTTCCTTTCAATACATATGATTCACGATCTTCTTCACAGTATATCGGTTCACCGCATGCAATGGATCCAAGCATAGGCAATGTTTGAGTGGATACCTCATACAGATTGTCAAGCTTAGGATCAATATCGTCATATCCTAGAAATAATAAAGGTGATACGTTAAAATATGTAGCCATTTTTTGAATTGTTGAACGTTTTAAATTTTCAACTCTTCCATTCTCATATTTTGCGATTGCAGACTTTTGAACGCCTAATATATCTCCTAATTGTTCTTGCGTAAGATTATGATCTTTCCTTAATTTTTTTATAATATCTCCGGTTTCCATAAAACGGCCGTCTCTTTCTATTTATATAAATAATATCAATCGGTTTCTTGAAATTCAATTATATTTTAATATGATGAAAAAAAAGACACATTTTATGTTGATTGCCAAGAAAAACTGATGTATATTAAAAGTGTCTTAAAAAGACACCATAAGAAAGGAGCGAGTATGAATATATGAATAAAAATCTATTAAGAGCCGTAATGGCTAAAAACGGAGATACACAAAAAGCATTATCCGAGTATCTTGATATCTCTGAGCAAGCGTTATCAAGCAAAATTCATGAGAAGAATAACAAAGGCTTTTCTCAAATTGAAATAAAAAAAATTATTCAAAGGTACTCTTTAACAGAAGATGAAGTATATTCAATTTTTTTTGGAAACGAAGTGTCTAATAAAGACACCTAGTGGTTATTATGCCAAGAAGATGCGGATAAAAAGGAAAAGGAATGAGCAAGACATCAAACAGATTAGAAAGGGGAAAAGAATGGGACTAACAGTAATACTCAATTTATGTACTTTAATTTGTCAATTGATTATTCTAGCAACGTTTATTCGAAAGGAGGAATAACTTATATGGACTATGAATTCATGAAACAAATAAATGACCACCGAATTCAAAAAGAGATTGACGCCCGTATGGCTCAGGACGCTCTTCGAGAAAAGGCGCGTCAAGAAAAACAGGACAAGCGAGAGACCGCCATATTTATTACTGGACTCGTTCTATGCGTGATTGTGGCTGGCCTTTTAGGAGGATAGAAAGGAGGCAATCGGAATGAGAGAAGACAAACAAGCAATTTGCGATGCTTTGCTTCTCGCACTGCAGAAGACAATACATTTAAATGATCTCATAAGTTTGAGATATGACGAGAAGCTAGAGATCGTTATAGCCTTGTTCGTGAATCGAAGCACCAAGCTTGTAAACGTTGCCATGGATAGCGGTATCGCGATGATCCGAGACATTACAGAGCAATTATAAACAAAGGAGGTGAAAGTATGAGGATGATCATGCCAAGCATGAAGGAACTTGCATCAACACGGTATGCCCTGATGCAGAGGGGATTTATGAATCAATCCGATATTGCTAAATTCGTTCCTTGCGGCAAAGCAAAGGCAAAGAAGATCCTGATTAGCATAAGAGCGGATACGAAATCACAGGGGATCGAGAACCTGGACGGAAACATGATACTCACATCCCGTCTGATCAAGTATCTCGGATTGACGGAGGCGCAAATCACAAGAGCATATGAAAAGGCGCTCACCGACCAAAGCTAGCGCCTAAAAACAAGACGGATATTTATGTATCCGTACTCATTATAACACAAATTCGGTGTGTTCCGACCTGTCGATGGTCAAAGCATCTGTAGCAACAATGTAATCTCTCCCCATAGTCAACTGTGACCATCAGCAGATCGGGGCGCATCGATAGAAAGAAAAAAAGGAGAACAGAATGACAGTAAAGATTAATCAGCTAGAACTGGAAAACGTTAAACGAATCAAAGCGGTCAAGATCGAACCGACAGAAAACGGATTGACCATCGTAGGCGGAAAAAACGGGCAGGGAAAAACGTCTGTACTAGATGCTATTGCATGGAATTTAGGCGGCGATACGTTCAAGCCATCCAGGGCGCAGAATGATCAGTCAGTTATTCCACCACATTTAAAAATTGAACTCAGCAACGGGATCATCGTTGAGCGAAAAGGAAAGAACAGTGCTCTGAAAGTGACGGATACCACCGGAAAGAAAGCCGGCCAAACCTTACTGGACAGTTTTATCGAAAAGCTGGCTTTGAACTTACCTAAGTTTATGGCATCCAGTGATAAAGAAAAGGCCAACACACTGCTTCAGATCATTGGAGTAGGTCCTCAGCTGATGGAGCTGGAACGACAGGAAAAGGAAGCCTACCAGGACAGACTGATGGCCGGACGTATTGCCGACCAAAAGAAAAAGTTTGCTCAGGAACAGGCGCACTATGACGGTGTGCCGGAACAGTTGGTGTCACCGCAGGAACTTATTAACCAACAGCAGGCTATCCTGGCGCAGAATGGTGAGAATGCCCGTAAGCGTGAAAAGGTGGACCAGTATGAATACCAGGTTCATACCTTGACCGAAGAAGTGGCCAGAATCCAACAGATGCTGAAAGAAAAACAGGATGCTTTAGCGAAAGCTATGAATGACTTAGCAATCGCCAAGACGGATGCAATGGATCTAGTGGATCAGTCCACAGAAGAATTGGAAAATAACCTGCATGAGATCGAAGAGATCAACCGCAAGGTACGTGCCAATTTGGACAAGCATAAAGCCGAAGAGGATGCCCGTCAGGCAGAACTGGAATGGGAAAACAAGGATGCCGTGCTGAAGAAAGTCCGTCAGGACAAACTGGATCTATTAAAAGGTGCCGATCTGCCACTGGAAGGCTTATCCATTGAAGACAGTGCATTGATCTACAAAGGGCAGAAATGGGACAACATGTCTTCGGCAGAACAGCTAATCGTGGCTACATCGATTGTTCGATGCCTGAACCCGGAATGTGGTTTTGTTCTGGTAGATAAGCTGGAACAGATGGACGTGGATACGCTCAAGGAATTTGGTGCATGGGCCGAAAAGGAAGGCTTGCAGATCATTGGTACACGAGTATCGACCGGCGAAGAATGCAGCATCATCATCGAAGACGGCTACGTCAAAAGCCAGGCTGAAGAAGTACCAAAGCAGCAAACATGGAAGGCAGGTAGTTTTTAATGAAATATGAAATCACAGGTGGAAAGATTCCACATGCACGAAAAGTGCTCGTCTATGGCCCTGAAGGTGTAGGGAAATCGACTTTCGCAAGTCATTTTCCTGATCCTATCTTTATCGATACGGAAGGATCCACCCGTAATCTTAATGTCAAACGAATGCCAACACCGACAAGTTGGCCAATGCTGATCGATGAGGTCATGACAGTGGCACAGGAAAAGATGTGTAAGACGTTGGTGATCGATACGCTGGACTGGGCTGAGCGGATGGGTGCATGGGATCTTTGCCAGGCAAAAGGGTGGAATGGCATAGAAGATGCCGGATATGGAAAAGGATATACATACCTTGCCGAGCGTTTTGGCCAACTGCTGAATCGATTGGAAGATGTTGTACAAGCGGGTATCAATGTTGTTGTTACAGCTCATGCAAAGATATCCAAATTTGAGCAGCCGGATGAGATGGGCACCTACGACCGTTGGGAACTGAAACTTGAGAAGAAGACCGCTCCAATGGCAAAGGAATGGGCCGATATGATCCTGTTTGCAAACTATCAGACCATCGTTGTCAAAAGCAAGGATGGAAAGTCAAAAGGACAGGGTGGCCAAAAACGTGTGATGTACACCACACACACGGCTACATGGGATGCCAAAAATCGTGATGATCTGCCAGACAAACTGGACTTTGACTATGGCCAGATAGCTCACTTGTTTACGGATGCATCGCCACAAAAAACACAAGTCCAACAGTCTGTAGCCGAACAAACCGTTGATCCGGATCCGCTGCCATATAACACCGGCGGTTTGGACATCCGAGATGGCTTGGATCAGGAGCCGCCAAGGATCATCGATCCGGAAGACATACCGGTACAAAAACAGTTGGTTCGGGATACACCGGATTGGGATACACCGGAATATCAGGGAATCCCTAAAGCGTTGCTGGATCTTATGAAAGCCAATGATGTCTATGAAGAAGATATTCGTAAGGTCGTGGCCATGCGAGGGTATTTCCCGGAAGACATGCCGGTTAGAGAATATCCAAAAGACTTTATCGACGGAGTACTCATTGGTGCATGGAATCAGGTCTACGAAATGATAAAAGAGAAAACATTACCGTTTTAATAAATAGGAGGAAATAAACATGGATTATCAAAATCAATACGGATATGGTCAGCAGGCACCGCAACAGCCTGCAAACAATCAGGGAACAGCTCTTGGATGGGATGATGAAGTCGAAGAAAAGATTTTTACCTTACTGCCGGAAGGAACTTATCCATTCCGTGTAGATAGCTTTGACCGTGAGCAGCATAATGGCACAGACAAAATGCCGCCTTGTAACGTGGCCAATGTACATTTAGTCATCAATCACAATGGCGAAGATGTACATATCGATAAAAAGCTATTTCTACTGTCAACCAATGGCCGGTTGTTTGCTTTTTTCAGAGCCATCGGTGCACAGACATTACCAGACGGGCGTATCAAAATGGATTGGTCAAAAGTTCCGGGAGCAACAGGATATGTAGTGATCAATCACCGTAAATATAACGGCAACGAATATAACAACATCAAATTCTTTGTTGATCCGTCAAAACAGGCAACGACTCAACCAACACAACCGCAGCAAGGTTGGCAAGGTGGTCGATTTTAGTGGAGCTTAGACCATACCAACAGCAGGCTAAAGATGCCATTTTCCGGGAATGGAATCAGGGGCATAATAAAACGCTCCTGGTTCTGCCGACCGGATGCGGTAAGACAATCGTGTTCGCAAAGGTGGCCGAGGAATGTGTACGTCACGGTGACCGTGTATTGATCATGGCGCATCGTGGAGAGTTGCTGGAACAGGCCAGCGATAAGATTGCCAAGACCACAGGACTAGGTACAGCGGTGGAAAAGGCTGAACAGTCCTGTCTGGGATCGTGGTTTCGCATTGTCGTTGGCTCTGTCCAGTCTCTGCAGAACGATAACCGACTGAATAAGTTTGATCCGGATTACTTTGACACCATCATCGTGGATGAAGCACATCACATTTTGTCGAACAGCTATCAGAAGGTCATGGAGCACTTTTCCGGGGCAAAAGTACTGGGAGTAACTGCAACACCAGACAGAGGCGATATGCGCAATCTGGGTAACTTCTTCGAATCCCTGGCTTATGAATACACATTGCCAAAAGCCATCAAAGAGGGATATCTGAGCCCAATCAAAGCTATGACGATTCCATTGAAAATTGATTTCTCCAGTGTGTCTGTACAGGCAGGAGATTTCAAGGTCAGTGATATCGATACTGCTTTAGATCCTTACTTGCACCAGATCGCGCAGGAAATGAAAAAGTACTGCATGGACAGAAAGACTGTTGTTTTTCTTCCTTTGGTAAAAACATCCCAAAAGTTTAGAGATATCTTGAACGCGGAAGGATTCCACGCCGCCGAGTGTAATGGGTCCACGCAAGCCCGCGCAGAGATACTCGATGATTTTGACAAGGGAAAATACAACGTGCTTTGCAATTCTATGCTGCTGACAGAAGGATGGGACTGCCCATCTGTTGACTGTGTGATCGTGTTAAGACCGACTAAAGTAAGATCACTATACTGCCAGATGGTAGGACGTGGGACAAGGCTCTGTGAAGGTAAAGAAAATCTACTTTTATTAGATTTCCTCTGGCATACGGAACGTCATGAGCTTTGTCATCCGGCTGCATTGATAGCGGACAGTGAAGAAGTATCGCGCAAGATGACCGAGAATATGGAAAAACAGGCAGCCATTGATCCAATGGCTATTGATCTGGAAGAAGCCGAACAGACTGCTCGTGAAGACGTACAGCGTGAACGTGAAGAGAAATTAGCTGAACAGTTGGCAGCCATGAAAAAGCGAAAGCGCAAGCTTGTGGATCCGTTGCAGTTTGAAATGAGTATCCAGGCAGAAGATCTATCCAGCTATGTACCTGCATTTGGATGGGAAATGGCACCGGCTAGCGATAAGCAAATAAAAGCGTTAGAAAAATATGGCATTTTCCCGGATGAAATTGATAATGCAGGGAAAGCAAATTTATTGCTGGATCGGCTGAATAAACGTCGAGAAGAAGGCTTGACCACGCCTAAACAAATCCGATTTTTAGAAAGCCGAGGCTTTCAACACGTGGGAACATGGCCGTTTGATGCAGCTAGAAATATGATCGACCGCATCGCAGCATGTGGATGGAGAATTCCACAAGGCGTGAAGCCGGCCGAATTTAAACCAGAAGCAGTCTAATAAGAAAATAAAAGGACATGGATTTATATCGTCAGATCCGGAGATTACCAAAAGCGGATTGGCTCTCTCAAGGATGATGGCTAGAGCATATAAAAGGAAGAATGAGAATGGAAAGTAACATTAAGCAGCTGTTGTACTACATTGATCCGGCAACACTGAACTATCAGGAGTGGATCAACGTAGGAATGGCGTTAAAACACGAAGGATATTCTGCATGTGACTGGGAAGAGTGGAGCCGAAGGGACTCCGCTCGATACCATCCCGGTGAATGCGAATCGAAATGGGAAACCTTTCGGGAAGACGGTGGCAGTATCGTCACGGGCGGCACCATTTATCAGATGGCGTATGAGCGTGGCTACCAACCACCAGTACGGGAGGGAGCAGTCGCTTTAGGTTGGGATGATGAAATTTCAGACGACTATGTAGTGGTCGATTCGGAGCACGTGGAAGTGCTGCCTATTGAACAGCCGGACGGGCGCAGATGGAAACCTGTGAGCGATCTTATCAAATATCTGGAAACCTTATTTAACGATGAGGATATCGTTGGCTATGTCACGAAAAGCTGGGTCAATGAGGACGGTAAGCATGTACCAACTCAAGGGTCATATAAAAAGACAGCAGGTCAGCTGATTGCCGATTTAAGAAACTGTAAAGGCGATATCGGTGCCGTAATGGGTGACTACGATCCGGAGGCCGGTGCATGGATTCGCTTTAATCCGCTGGATGGCCAGGGTTGCAAGAACTCCAACGTTACTGAATATCGCTATGCATTGGTTGAATGTGACGATATGGATCTGGCCAAACAAAATGCGCTAATACGGGAGCTGGAGCTGCCGGTAGCCTGTTTGGTTTACAGTGGCGGAAAGTCCATCCATGCGATTGTCAAGGTGGATGCTGCCGATAACAAAGAGTACCGAAAACGCGTCGATTATTTATATAAGATCTGTAAAAAGAACGGCTTAATCATTGATGAGCAGAACAAGAATCCAAGCCGATTGAGCCGTATGCCTGGAGTTGTTCGCGGAAATAAGAAACAGTACCTTATTGATACGAATATTGGCAAAGAAGACTGGAATGAATGGATTCAATGGTATAAGTCGCAATTGGATGATCTTCCTGAATGCATCGAATTGAAAGATGTATTTTATAATCCGCCAGAAATGGCACCGGTGCAGATTGAAGGAATCTTGAGAAAGGGGCATAAAATGCTCATTGCCGGGCCTTCCAAGGCAGGAAAAACTTTTCTTGAAATAGAACTGGCGGTAGCGACGGCAGAAGGGCTTACATGGTGCGGATATCAATGCGCACAGGGACGTGTATTATTCATCAACCTTGAAGTCGATGAAGCCTCGTTCATTCATCGTATCAAAGATGTATACGAAGGCATGAAGGTCGAACCAAATCACATCGATAATATTGTAACGTTGAACCTTAGAGGTGTGAGCAGACCGCTGGATAAACTGGCACCGATACTGGTCAATCGAATCAAAAAGACAAAAGTAGACCTTGTGATACTGGATCCAATTTATAAAGTCATTACGGGTGATGAAAACAGTGCTTCAGATATGGCTAGATTCTGCAACCAGTTCGATTATATTTGCAAAGAAACAGGCGTATCCATGGTGTATTGCCATCATCACTCAAAAGGAAACAAATCCAACATGAATGCCATGGACAGAGCGAGCGGAAGCGGCGTATTTGCCCGTGATCCGGACGCAATTCTGGACCTTTTAGAAGTCAAGACACCACTTGATGTATATATCAATGATCCACAAACGACCGCATGGAAATTGGAATTTACACTTCGTGAGTTTGCAAAGCCGCAACCTACATATATGTATTTCACGTATCCGGTACATACGATCGATACAGAAAATACCATCGTACAGGAAAATGAGAAACCGGAAAAAGATAAGAAATCAAAGAGCGAAAAGAAAATAGAAATATTTGATGATTATGTACTAAGCTGTGAAGAACCGCCGACCATCGCTCAAATCAGTGAAGAATTTGATGTCACAAGGCCAACTGTTTATTCATGGATTGAGAAGTCAAAACATGTGAAAAAGCAGGATAAAAAACTGATTTATGAACTCGAATAAAGTGTAAAGAAATCCGAGAAAATTTAAAAATTTAAAAACTTTACAAGCTCATTAAAAGTGTAAAGAAATTAGTGTAAAGTGTAAAAAAATAAAAATTTTACATGTAAAAAAATCGAAAAAGTGTAAAAATTTTACACTTTACAAAATCGAAAAAAGTGTAAAGTTTTTGTGTAAAAATGTAAAATTTTACACTTTACAAACTAGTGTAAAAAAATTAAAAAAATTCCTTATATATAAAAACTTTACTTTACACTTGCGCGCGGCGTGATGTGTGTAAAGTGGGGGTCGTAAGCTCCCCCACATTTACTAACACATACGCTAATCACCAAAAACCAAAAACTTGATATGTAAAATTTAAAAAAACTTTACAAAATTTTAAACAGTGAAGGAAATGAAAAAAATTATGATTGAACAAAAAACTATGAACGTGGCATTTGAACCATACTGTGACGTATGCCCGAAATGGAACCCATCGCGAAATACTGTCCAACTTGCGGAACGGAATTGGATTAGAGCAAGAACGAAAAATGACGACTAAAAAATTATGTGTGATTGGAGAGGATGAAATGGAGGACCAATAAGCAATGCACTTTTTCTTACACCTTGAACCGCCAACGACAACATACCAGGAACATAAAGTTGGCATCAGAAATGGCAGACCATATTTCTATGATCCGCCTGAGGTGAAACAGGCAAGAGCAGATCTGATGGATCATCTTGCAAAGTTTGTTCCTGAGAAACCATACACAACGAGTATCCAACTGGTGGTCAAATGGTGCTTTCCTATTACAGGCAAGCATCGTGATGGTGAATACAGAAATACCAAGCCGGATACAGACAATCTTCAGAAGATGCTCAAGGACTGCATGACACGGCTCCATTACTGGAAGGATGATGCATTGGTGGTGTCAGAAGTAGTGGAAAAATTCTGGGCAGAAATACCTGGAATTTATATTTCGATACAAACAATCGATTAGAAAGAAAAAAAATTGTAAAAAATATATTAGAAAGATGATTGAGGACAACAAAGATTGAGACTTATTGATTGTTTTTATGCGAATTCACACCAAAAAGGATTGATTCGAAAATAAAACTGAAGGAGGAACAAAATGACACTAATGATGAATCCTAAAAAGGAATTGTACAAAGCAAAAAGCTTTGATGGGAAGGAAGTAATTGGCGAAGTCGTAAATGATGGCTTGGATTACTACATCAAAGAAGATCTCGGATATGGAACTTCTACGGTAAAAGTATTTCCAATCACGATCGAAAAAATAAGCAAAAATGAACGATAAGAATGCTTCATTAAAAATGCCTGGTTCGGAGATGATTTACTAAATGAAGATTCAAAAATTTAAAACAATCAAATGTCCGGTGTGTGGAAAAGAGAAGATCATTTCTTCTTTGCCGCATGACTGGACGTATAGAGTGAATGATCATGGCAAGCCATTGTATTTTTGTTCGTATACTTGCCATAGAAAATGGCTAAATAAATACAGACCAAAAAGGAGATAAAGATGTTAAACTGATCGCGAAAGGTACGATCGATGAAGATATGAGAAGAGCATTGGAAGAAAAAGATGTGTCTCAAAAAAGACTAATAGAAGCATTGAGAAAGTAGAGGAGGTGTAATCATGACGAAGACCAAAACACCAGAGCAGAAAGTGCTTTTTGAGTTCCTGGAAAAATATCCGGAACTGGAAGAGTATCTGTTATACAGCTATGCGGCCATCTCGGCCGAAACATATGAGCGGATAAAGAGAGGCAAAGAGGTCAAAGGAGCGACCAAGCGTAAATTTATCAAGGCTATTAATTGCCTTGACAGTTTGCGGACCATCGATGCTATCGAGGAGGCCATGTACGCCAATCCGAATACTAGGAGAAAAATGCCGATCGGATCCGGTGCAAAAAATAAGAATGATAGCCAGGACAAGAACATTAAGAGACAGATGGAGCTTGGAGGATTGTGTATCCAGTATGGCATATCGAAGGCCGATCTGATGCGCTTGGATTCGATACGGAAATTCGGCAAACAGGAAATTCTCGATTACGTGATCGATCACCATATGACGATGAGATCATGCGAGAAGGTATTCGAGCAGTCTAAAGCTTTTGATGCGATCGGAGGGAAGAAAGTGCTATGAAAGAAGAAAAACTACATGCTGTGTACGATGAAAATGAGACATGCATTTTTGTTGGTGAAGCGGCTGAGACAGCCAAGTATTTAGGATGCCGCAAGAATCAGATATTTTCGCGATTATCGCATTACGGAAAGTATAATGGAACAAATGATGTGGCCAGGATCAACTTTCAAGGGTTGAAGACACGGGCGCGAATAAGTGGTGAGTAGATGGACGCAAAAGAGTATTTAAGAGGTATTCGAAAGATATCATATCAAATAAAGGAAAAGCGTGAAGAGATTGCAACCTTGCAAGCCCAGATAGAAGGTGGAAGTGCAGGATTTGAATCCGATGGCACGCAGTCCGGCCACACCGATACAGAGCGGAACGCCCACATGATCATGGACCTCACGGCCTTGAAAGATGAACTGGACCATCAATCGGATATGCTTATACTTGCAATGGAAAAGGCAATCCGGTTGATAATGCAGATGGATGACCCAGTATCACAGAGCATACTCCGACTGAGATATGTTCGATTCAAGTCATGGGAAAGCATAAGTACGGATCTCAATTACTCGGTTAGACACGTGCATCGTCTTCATGCGATAGCGCTTGGCGAGTTCCAAAGAATATTGGATGAAATGTAGAACATGTCATACTATGTCACACTTTTATTTGGTATTATGGTAGTGTACAAAGTTCGATAGAAGAGGCGTCATATAAGTACAATCCCGACGATCATAGTCAACCTTTTTTGTCGAGCTTTAACAAATAAGCACACGAGGCGGACGTATTTAACGGACCGCCTTTTTACGTGCCTAGACGAAAGGAGGTATTGCGTGACCGAAAAGCAGATGCTATTTGCAGAAGAGTATCTTAAAGATCTGAACGCGACAAGAGCTTATTTAGCAGTTTATAAAAACATTAAAAGTGAGCGCGTTGCAAGTGCTTGTGCTTCTAAATTGTTAACAAAAGCTAACGTCAAAGCCTATATAGAAGACCGACTGGAAAAAATCCACGATGAAAAAACCGCAGATGCTAAAGAAGTCATTGAGTACCTCACATCGGTCATGCGCGGCGAGTCTCATTCCGAAGTGCTTTCCTTGTGTGGAAGTGGCTACCAGGAAGTCGTCAAGAAAGGCCCTGAAGAAAAGGACAGATTGAAGGCTGCCGAGTTGATTGGAAAGAGATATGGCCTGTTCACGGATAAGGTGGATTCCAATATCGATATGGATCTGCACATAGAGGTTGATTATGAAGATAAGGATCCAAGCGAATAAGTGCTTCATAGATCCGGACCGGTCTAAATGTCGGTACGTTGTCATGAAGGGTAGCGCCGGATCAGGCAAGAGCGTAGATACGGCACAGCACTATATATTACGATTGATGACAGACCCGGGGCGCAACTTGCTATGCGTCAGAAAATCAGATGTGACCAATCGAGATAGCACTTTTGCGGAATTGCAAGGTGCTATTTTTCGTATGTTCGGCGAGAAGTGGAAAATGTATTGGTATATCAACTCAAGCAACATGCTTCTTGAGTGCCGGGCAAATCACAACCAGATCATCTTCCGCGGTGTAAATGATGATAAACAGCGTGAAAAGCTGAAGTCCATCACCTTCAAACGTGGGAAACTGACGGATGTATGGATCGAAGAAGCAACAGAATTGATGCAGTCTGACTTCGAAATCATCGATGACCGATTGCGTGGTGAACTTCCGCCTGGACAGTTCTACCAGATACGGCTGACATTCAATCCGGTGAGCGCATCTCATTGGATCAAGGCACAGTTCTTTGACCGCAAGGATCCGGATGTATTTACACACAGCTCGACATATAAGCAGAATCGATTTATTGACGATGGCTATTACCGACGCATGGAGCGAAGAAAGGAAGTTGATCCGGAAGGGTATCGCATCTATGGCCTTGGCGAATGGGGCGAAACAGGCGGATTGATTCTTCACAATTATGTTGTTGAGGATTTCAACATTTCTCCGGAACGATTCGATTACATGGTCAATGCCCAGGACTTCGGCTTCAACCATGCGGACTGCCTTCTTGAGGTCGGGTTCAAGGACGATGAAATATATATCTGTCGAGAGATGTACGAGTTCGAGATGGATACCGATGAACTGATTGCTATCGCCAATGATAGAGGATTCCGAAAGCATCTGCGTATGTGGTGTGATTCGGCAGAGCCTGACCGCATCAAGATGTGGAAAAAGGCCGGATATAAAGCAAGAGGCGTGAACAAAGAAAGGAATTCCGTGCACGCTCAGATTGACTATTTGAAACAGCATAAGATACATATCCATCCGGACTGTATCAATGTATATAAAGAAATTCAGCAATGGAAGTGGCAGAAAGATGCGAATACAAATACGTATCTCGATGAGCCAGTTCCTTTTTTTGATGATGCGATGGCTGCATTACGGTACTCGATTGAGGACATGCGTAAGCCAAGCATTGAATACAACAGAGTAGGAGGTGGATTATAATGCCACAGCAAAATGTTAGGTCGACCATCATACCTGATGAGCTTATCTGTATCTCAGATGATGAGGATATGACGATCACCAAGCTTGGCGAGCTGATTGCCAAGCATAAGAACCTGATCACGAACCGATACAAGGTTCTGAAAGATGCGTACATGAACATGTATCCTAATCTTACATGGCAGGATAAGGAAGACTGGAAGCCTGATAACCGTGTGACGGTCAACTTCGCAAAATATTTGGTTGATACCTTCAACGGATATTTCATCGGGATTCCCATCAAGGTCCAGTCAGACGGCAAGAAAGTCACTGATTATCTCGATATGCTCGACAGTTACAACGATATTGAAGACAATAATGCCGAATTGAGCCGTATTTGCTCGATTTACGGCAAGGGGTATGAATTGTATGCCAACGACGAAAGCGGCGATATATCCATCGTTTATCTAGATCCTACGGAAGGCTTCATGGTGTATGACAATACCTATGAACAGCATCCAAAGTATTTCGTTACGTATTATTACGATTCGAAGAAGATCATGCATGGCGAAGTGCTTACGTCAACCGAGGCATGGCCGTTCACAGATGATGGAGGTCTGCATTATCTCGAAGATGAGTTCAGACCGCATAATTTCAGTGATATTCCAGCCACAGAGTTCCTGGAGAACGAGTCACGCATAGCAGTATTCGAGTCCGTGTATTCACTGATCATCGGTTACAACAAGGCGCTTTCCGAGAAGTTGAACGATGTGGATGCCTTTGCCGATGCATACCTTAAAATACTTGGCCCAAAACTGACTGACGACATGCTCAGAGATATGAGAGACCACCGCGTCATCTCGTTCGAGGGCGACATGTCTGAAAACCCGGTAGAGGTTGGATTCCTTGAAAAGCCAAATGCCGACGGCACACAAGAGAATTCTTTAAACCGGATGGAACGACTGATTTACCAGGTATCCATGATTGCCAATATCAATGACGAGAATTTTGGAAACAGTTCAGGCATTGCGATGGCTTATAAGTTGCAGTCTATGTCCAATTTGGCAAAAACCAAAGAGCGCAAGTTCACGTCGGGGCTTAACCGAAGATACCGGATCATCTTCTCCAATCCGGTCAACTCAATGACCGAATCTGACTGGATCGGATTGACTTACCACTATACACGCAATCTTCCGCAGAACATTCTGGAAGAAACACAGATTGCACAGAACTTGTCAGGCATCGTATCTCAGCCAACGCAATTATCAGTCTTGTCAATTGTTGGCGATCCGCAAAAAGAAATCGAGCGAATCGAGGAAGAACAGCAAGATAAGAACGATGCAATCGTAAACCAATTTTTTGGGAACAATCCGGTATATCCAAACCAAGGCCAAGAGGTAGGCAAGGATGAGCAAGAGCAGTGATTACTGGCGAAAAAGAGAAGAAGAATGGCTTGCGCAGATTCGAAAGAGTGAAAAAGCTCAGGCCGAAGAAGTGCAAGCTATTTACGATTACATGCTCGACCAAATCGAAAAGGAGATCAATTCCTTTTTTGAGAAGTATGCCGCCAAAGAAGGCATATCCATGGCAGAGGCAAAAAAGAGAGCTGATACCATTGATATCGAAGCATACATGCGCAAGGCCGCTAAGTATGTGAAGGAGAAAGATTTCTCTGATCAGGCCAATAAAGAAATGCTTCTGTACAACATGACCATGAAGGTCAATCGATTGGAGCTTCTTAAATCTAGCATTGGTCTTGATCTAGTGGCCGGGCATGATGAGTTGAATACTTATATGGGCGAAAAGTTGACAGATCATGCTGTTGAAACGCTCAGACACAACGCCGCTATTCTTGGCCCAACCATCATGAATGATGCGGACAGAAAAGCCAAGGTCATAGTCAATTCAAGTTTTCACAATGCCACCTTTTCAGACAGGATTTGGCAACACCAGGACAAGCTACGGAATGAGATGACTAACATATTGACCACGGCATTGATTGGCGGACGAAACCCAAGAGAATTCATACCAACACTTCGTAAACGATTCGATGTATCGGCACGTGATGCCGAAAGACTGTTGCGTACAGAACTGGCAAGAGTACAGACAGAGACTCAAAAAGAGTCATACAAGGACGAAAACATCAATGAATATGAATATATTGCCTGTGGCCTTGCCGACTGTTGTGATATATGCAGAGCCTTGGACGGGAAGCATTTCAAAGTATCCAAGATGGTCCCTGGTGAAAATGCACCGCCTATGCATCCAAATTGCCATTGTTCCACAGGGCCATATCTAGATCGTAAAGAATATGATGAATGGCTTGACTCCTACAATCAGCACCATATGAGTTACAGTGACTGGGTAGAGTGGAAAAACAATGAGATTTCTAGAGCTTTAGCAGTCAGAAATGGAAATATTTATGGAATAAAAACCGCTAATGGTCAAGGTGTTTCAAATGAAACTAAAGCCGATTTAGACAAAGATATTCACAAGTTGCTTAAGGAGTATCCGGTCTTGAAAGGTAGAATATCAGAAATAAGTTTTACTGAATTGTCCAATAATGAGATAGCTAGTGCAAGAATTAATAAGAATTTAGATCTTGCTTTAAAACTAAATATAAACATATTCAAGAATGAAGATATGTTACATGGGCTAATTGAAAATGATAATGATGTGTTAAGTCCTAAAGGCAGTATGTATGGATACTTAAAACATGAATTTACACATTTTTTAGAGTATCAATATGCGATTGACCATTCAGAAACTGTTGACCAGGCTTGGAATGCTATAGGTACTTCTAAATATGCAAATGAAATATTGGATGATGCAATAAATAATTGCGGACTAAAGAAAAGTGATGATATAATAGAAACACAGATAAGCAAGTATGCTACTTATAATAGTTCTGAAGCGATAGCTGAAGCTAATTCAACAATTAAAGAAACGGTATTGATTAAAGAAATAAAAAAATTGGTGAAAAAAAGATGGAGATGACAAAATTATGATAATACTACCTCCTAAAGAAATTGAAGATAAAATCAAATTCATTCACAATGACGTTGTGGCTATTGATGGCGTTAAAATATCCGAAGAGGAAAGAGAATTATTGGAGCAGTATAGAAAAGTTTTAAAAGAAGAGAATGAAAACAGGATTGAAAGATAAAAAGTCACCGCCATGGTGGCTTTTTTAGTGCAAGAAATAGAGGATTAAACATGAATAATGATTATAAACCTAGAAATGGGATAAGCTTTTGTGAAGCTTTGACCATCACTTTTATCGTGTTAAAACTATGCCATGTTATTGACTGGTCGTGGTGGCTTGTGTTGCTGCCCTTATTCATTCAAACTGCCATACTAACTATCTTAAATATGAAAGGAATTGAACATGATACATATCACGATCAAATATGACGAATGGTTCGATATTCAAATCGAAGGCCATGCCGGATATGCAGAAAAAGGGAAAGATATCGTATGTGCAGCAGTGTCTGCACTGTATCAGGCAATGGTGCATACCATCCAAACTAGACAGTATGGAGAATTGAAACATATCCGAAGCAATGATGGATTCGAGCATGTACTTATCGATACTGTTACACAAGAAGGGTTTGGCGCAATCATGGCATTTATCACAGGATGCGAAGAAATAGCTACTGCATATCCAGATTATGTGAGTGTGGATGATGAATTGATCTAGGAGACACGGTATGTGCAAACGCATCTATACAGAATCGATTGAGAAATCTTATTATGATCATAACTTACAATGCAAGGCGGAAAGAAGAGTACGTACTTGCATTTTTTGTGGAAAAACGGAAAAGGAGACGGTTTATATGAAAGACCCGCCGAAGCGGAAGCTACCAAAGTTCATAAAGCACGATCTAAGTGATTAGGTTGTGCTTTTTATATGTCCGAGCATTGACGACATTAAAAGCCATGGGTCCAGGCATGGAACGACGTAAAAAGCTATGGAAGACAAGCATTGAGTCTCAAAACTATGGAGGAAATACATATGGAAAAATATCTATTTGACCTGCAACTTTTCGCCGAAGAAGATAATGGACAAGATCCTGACAATAATGAGCAAGGACAAAACAATAAGACTGGAGAAGATGGCGATAAAGGTAAAGATAAATCTCAGCCGAAGTACACGGACGAGGACCTAGACCGCATCATCCAGGAGAAAAAGGCAAAGTGGGACAAACAGGCAAAAGAAAGCGAAGAAGAAGCCAAGAAGCTTGCAAAAATGAACGCTCAGCAAAAAGCCGAGCATGAACGTGACAAATTGCAAAAGCAACTTGATGAATTGCTCAATGAAAAAGCACGTGCAGACATGGCCAAAGAAGCACGCAAGATGTGTGCAGAAGCCAATGTGAATGTGAGCGATGATATTCTTGCAAGCATCATCACATCGGATGCCGATACCACCAAAGAAGCCGTTGAATCCTTTATCGAACTTTTCAAAGGCGAGGTCGAAAAGGCAGTCAAGGACGCTTTGAAAGGAAACTCTTTCAAGCGAGGTACAGGGTCGAACGGAGGAGTCACAAAAGAAGATATCATGAAGGTCAGTGACCCAATCGAGCGTCAACGTTTGATCCGCGAGAACATGAATCTATTCAAATAGGAGGAATACATGGAACAATTAATTAATTTGCAATTATTTGCAGCAGAACCGAATATCACGGCAACCGCAGATTTGGATCCAGCCATTTCCGTGGACTATACATCACGAATCGCAACAAATATCGATGAATTGCGCAAAGTATTAGGCATCAATCAATTGACGCCAATGGCCAATGGAACATTGATCAAATCATATAAATTGACCAAAGAAAATACGCCTGATCAGGTCGGCGAAGGTGAAACGATTGGATTGACCAAGATTACACGTAAATTGGCATGGTCCAAAGAAATCGTATTGAAGAAATATCGTAAAGTGGCTACGGCTGAAGCTATCCAAAAGGTTGGAGCACAAAAAGCAATCAATGATACAGACGCAAAAATGACATTGGAATTACAAAAAGATATCAAGAAAGACTTCTTTGCATCTTTAGCAACCGGTACAGGCAAAGTTACTGGTACAGGTTTGCAAGCCGCATTGGCAGCTGCATGGGCTCAATTGGAAGTGCGCTTTGAAGACCTTACCGTAGATCCAGTGTATTTCATTTCACCATTGGATGTGGCCGACTACTTAGGCGGTGCACAAGTGACGACACAGACCGCTTTTGGCTTCCAATACATCGAAGGCTTCTTAGGATTGGGAACAGCTTTCATCTCACCTGGATTGGCCAAGGGCACTGCATATGCAACTGCTAAGCAAAACTTGACAGGCGCATATATCCCTAATGGCGGAGACGTAGCAAGCAAGTTCGGATTGACTTACGATGAGACCGGATTAATTGGTATGACCCATTCGACTATCACATCAAATGCAACAATCGAAACGTTGATGTTATCCGGTGTACAGTTCTGGCCAGAATATGCTGATGGTGTCTACAAGGTAACCATCAAGGCCGCCACTGCATCAGGAACGGGGGAATAGTAGCATATGGCGGTGATCGATGATGTCAAGGCGTTACTTGGAATTGAGGATGAAGACGGTAAGTTGAATGTCATCATCACCTTGACCGAGAACCGCCTTAAAACTCTGATTGGCAAAACAGAAGTGCCAAGCGAGTTGGAGTATATCGTTACCGAAGTATCGATTGCAAGGTTCAATAGAATCGGTTCTGAAGGATTGAGCGGCCATTCAGTAGAAGGTGAAGCGTTGACCTTCAAGGACAATGACTTTGACCAGTATGCCGACGATATCCAGACATGGCGCGACGCACAGTCCGACCAGGATATCGGGAGGATAAGATTCCTATGAGATACGACACACCAATCCTATTCAGGCGCCTTGTGACTGGTGCATATGACGCGGATACAGGCGACTATGCCGATGATACATATGCCGATACCAAGGTATATGGCTCTGTGATGGACACCAATACACAGACCATGAACCTTGTGTATGGCGGCATCAAGCAAGGAAGCCTGACGGTCCATGTGCAGAAACATATCGATGTGCCGTTTGACCAGTTGATCATCAATGGGAAGAAATATCGTGTTGATTACTCAAGGCGGCTTAGAACGAAGCAAACATTTATCGTATCGGAGGTGCAATAGTTATGGGAGCAGTAGAGATATCTGGATTGAACAAGCTGATATACAAGCTTGAGAAATGCAAAGACCTTGGGCAAGTCAAAGCGAAAGTCAGACAGAACGGCGTAGAAATGCAGAACAGCATGACAAGGCATGCAACATCGGCTTTTACCAAGGGCTATGCAACAGGTGATACAGCAAGATCAATCACGGGCCATTCTATCGATGGCGGACTTGGCTATGAGGCGCAGCCGGCAACTCATTACTCACCATATTTGGAATATGGTACTCGTTTCATGGAAGCGGAGCCATTTATCAAACCGGCCTTCAACGAGCAAAAAGAGAAGTTCATATCCGATATGAAGGAGCTAATGGGTGATTGATATGGATGCGCAACAAGAACTATTCAGTGCCTTATTAGTGGCGTTGAAAGCGAAATACAAAGATACTGGTATCGGTGTTTTTGATACTTTTTTGCCACCAGATGATACGCCGTATCCGTTTATCTATATCGGTGATAATCAGTTCGTTGATGATTACGGCAACAAATCATTTATTGGCGGTCATGTCTTTCAGACTGTCCATGTTTGGCACAACAATCCGAAGAAGCGAGGAACACAATCTAAGATCATGATGGAAGTTAAAGAAGTGGCTAGAAGTATTCACGATACAAAAAACTTCCATTGGCAGATCAAAAATATTAATCAGCAAATCATTCCAGATACGACAACGAGCACACCGCTTTTACATGGCGTGCTTGATCTGGAATTTGAAATAACAGGAGGAAAACAACAATGATCAAAACAATGATCAATTTGCAATTATTTGCGAACGATGTAGAAAAGGTCAAAGGTACGCAGATCATCTATCTATATCGTTTGCTAAGTGAAAAATCAAAAGAAGACGCAACACATATTGCTTTTTCCGAAGAGAACGAACTATCAATGAAACGTGATGCGGATACGACACAGACCAAAGACGGCCCTATCCGTACACCAGGAACACCTGAATTGGAGATTACCGCCAAATCTATCCTTGCCAAAGGCGATACGATCGTTGATAAGCTTAAACAAGCTTTGCTATCAGGAGAGATCGTAGAAGTATGGCGCGTCAATTTGGCCGAAGAAGGCACGGAGACCAATGTTGGCAAGTACAAAGCTACATACTATCAGGCAAATGTTACGGAATTTACCGAAACATCAAATGCCGAAGATGCAACCGAAGTAGAACTTACATTCGGTGTGCAAGGCAACGGCGCAGATGGATATGCAACCGTATCCGATGCACAGAAAGAAGCCGCTTCCTATGTCTATAAAGACACGACAAAAGAAACGGCCTAACTAATAGCAATAGGGACGTGAAGATCACGTCCTTTTTTGACGTAAAACGAAACGAAAGAAGAGGTAGATACATATGAATACTATGCAACTTGAGATCAACGGCAAAGAATACGAATTTAAAGCAAGCATCAAATTTATGCGTGCTCTGAATGAGAAGGTAAAGACCAAATCAGGTGACCGTGAAGTAGAACTAGGAATGACGTATGCCCTTGGCGGAATCATCGGCGGAGAGATTGAAGACCTTATCGATGTGCTATATGCAATGAATATCGGATTCTCTCCACGAATCAAGAAAGAAGAATTGGAAGCCTATATCGAAGACTGCGACGATATTGACGCACTATTCAAGAAGGTGTCCGATTTTTTATCGAAAGCGAATGTCTCAAAAAAGAAGTACGAACAGATTCGGAAAGCCATGAAACAGACGGAACAAGCGAAAGCATAGATTTTGATGAGATGTATGAAAATATCGCGCTCAACTGCTTCCGGTATCTTGATTACAAGTCATTCGATGATGTAGACAGACTTAACCTCAGAGAATATCGGATACTCATGAAGGCAGTCAATCTCAAGACGGTGGACCGCATGTTCGATATCCATTTGTCGGCATTCAAAAATTTCCAGGTCAGAGCTCGGAAAAAGAGCGGAAGACCGGTATATCGAAACTTTGACAAGTTCTACAACTATAGAAGAGAAGTGGATCGTGTAATGAGCGGAAACAAAGCAGAAGAAAACGATAAGTTCGCAGACCTCAGACGTTTCGTTTCACAGCAAGCAAAGAAAAAGGAGGGCAATTGATATGCCTGAACAATATTCAGTAACCGCCTCCCTTTCTGCTAGAGACGCTAATTTCACAAATACCTTCGAACAGGCATTGGATGTCCTGAAGTCATTAGACAGGGCAGTCCATCAGATCGCAACTGTGGTATTAAAAGCACAGGACAATATGACCCCGGTCGTGGATGATGCTATCAAGGCATGCCAACAGGCCGACAAGGCCGCATCGGATATCACGGCAGCAAAACTTGAAGCCACGGACAATATGACACCAACTGTCGATGATGCCGTAAGCACGCTTGAAAAAGCAAAATCAGAAGCAACAAGCGGTATCGAAGCACAACTGGAAGCAACCGATGATATGACGCCGACAGTAGAAGGCGCTATCGGTACGATAGAAGAGGCGCAGAGACGGACGAGTGAAGCACTCAAGGCACAGCTTGAAGCGACAGACAATATGTCGCCTAAAGTCAACAGCGCATCAAATACAGTCAAAAGAGTCGGTTCTGTTATCAAATCTGTACCGGAATTGATCCTTAAGGGGCGTGACCAGTCGCTTGGGAAGACGGCCGACCAGGCTATCTCAAAGATGGACACCTTATCATCCAAGATCAAGAGTGGCATCGGGTTCGGTGCACTGATGGCCATCGGCAACCGTGCAGTTGGAGCGCTTTCCAATGGTATCCAGGACCTTGGCCAGTCTTTCAACACATCCAGTCTTGCGTGGAAGTCTTTCAACGGTAATATGCAGATTCTTGGTGCATCAGGCTCACAGATACAGGCCGTACAGAAAGACCTGGAAAACTATGCACAGGCAACCGTATACAATGCCAGTGATATGGCATCCACCTATGCACAGTTGGCCGCCGTTGGTACTAAGAACACGGCTAAATTAGTCAAAGGCTTTGGCGGTCTAGCAGCTGCCGCAGAAAATCCAAGCCAGGCCATGAAGACACTGAGCCAACAGGCCACGCAGATGGCCGGACGTCCAACTGTCGCATGGCAGGATTTCAAGCTCATGCTTGAGCAGACACCATCGGGTATTGCCGCTGTTGCAAAACAAATGGGCATGTCTACACAGGATATGGTACAGGCAGTCCAGGATGGCAAGATCAAGACGGAAGATTTCTTCAAAGCCGTTGAACAGGTCGGTAATTCCGACGCTTTCAATAATATGGCACAGAATTTCAAGTCTGTTGGTCAAGCCATGGATGGATTGTATGAGGATGTAACGGCCAAATTTATGCCAGTATGGGATAAATTACAGGATATAGGCATCAATGCCGTACAGGGCATCATATCCGCAATGGACCGTATCGATGTTGGAGCACTAACGGCAAAGATTGACGGATTCATTGCCGGCGCCAAAAAGAGCTTTGATGACTTTTGGAGCGCATTCATCAATTCAGGCGCCGTCGACTCGTTAAGAAATTTATTTGATGATATCGGGCCAGCTATTTCCAATGTGGTAAGCTCACTTGGCGGAGCTAGCGGTATCTTCTCGACACTTGGATCCGTTATCGGAACGGTGGTTGACAAGGTGGCCGAACTGGCTGATAAGATTGTCCAGTTTGTGGCTAACATGTCGCCTGGACAGGTACAGGCATTTGCCAATGTGATTACCGGTCTTGGCGTGGCTTTCCTTACGATCAAAGGTGTTAGCTCGATTGCTACAAAGATTAAGAAGATTGGTGATACTGCTCAAAATGCTGTTGGTCCAATTAAATCATTAGCCGGAAAGATAAAAAGCATCTTTTCGAAAGGCGACAAGGCATCCGATACTGCCGAAGATGTCAAAAAGATTGGTGATAATGCCAATACAGCAAGTTCTCAATGCCAACAGGCAGGGCAACGCATCAAAGCTGTATTTCAGGGAATTGGCGATGTGATCAAGTCCATAGGAACGGCAATATCCGACATTGTCAAATCGATTGGTACGGCCGTCTCTGATATCGTCAAATCATTAGGTAATGCAATCAGTACGGCGGCGCAAGGTATTGGAACTGGTTTGGCTACTGCATTCCGAGGGCTTGGCGAAGCATTGGCTATGGTACCGCCAACGACATGGCTTGCCATTGGTGCAGCTGCATTGATGGTTGGTGCGGCATTTGCACTTGTCGGCACACAGGCAGACGGCTTATCACAGATATTAGGGGCATTGGCACCAATCGTTGATACAGTGGTTGCCGGTATCGTGGCCGTGGCACAGACATTGCCGGCCATTATCCAGGCCATTGGCGATGCGATCCAGTCAACATTGCAAGGCGTTGCAACTGTCGTTGAATCGATTGGAACAGTGATCAAGGACGCATTCCAAGGCATCGCAGATGTTATTTCATCCGTTGGAGATGCAATTAAATCCGCTTTGGACGGAGTTTCCGATATCATCACGGCTTTTGGCGATAACGTCAAATCCATACTGGATGGCGTATCCGATGCGTTTAAAGGTTTGGGTGATGGAATTAAGAGCGTCCTTGACGGTGTGGCCGATGTGGTCGAATCGTTCGGAAAGAGTGTTTTGAATGCCGGAAAAGGTGTTGAACATTTAGCCAATGGCTTGAAGAACATCACAAACCTGAACCTTGGTGATATGACGGCATCATTAGCTGCTGTTGCACTTGGAATTGGCAAGATCACGAAGAAATCCGCAGAGATCGACACAGTAGGCGATTCGATGCGGAATCTAGGCAGTGCCGTACAGACGCTTTCCACTAATGGCAGCACAGCGGCAACATCCATGTCCACGATTGCAACATCTATCAGTACGATGGGTTCATCAATATCAACGATTCCAGGAGAGTTCCAGATGCTCAATGCAGCATTGGTACAGTTCACGGCATCGGCAATGATGGTTGGGACAACGTCCATCATGATCGCGACCGGAATGACGGCATTGACGGCATCTGCCATGATGGCATCAACGACCATGCTCATGCTTGGAACGATGAGTGCCATGGCATCGGCATCCATGACTATGCTTAACGGTATGGTCATGATGGCAAGTGCTACCATGTCGATATTCGGCACTGACCTGCTGATTGCATCCAATTACATGACCATGCTTGGAACATCTGCCATGACGGCATCCGCAAGCATGGCAGCTATAGCTGCATCGGCCATGAGTGCATCAGCTTCTCTCATGATGATAAGCACTGGTGCAGCAGCCGCAATTGCATCCATGATGATGCTTTCAGCAAGCGCCATGAGTGCTATGGCCGGATTTGCATCGGCTATCGCATCCGGTGCAAGTGCTGGCGTGTCGGCTATGCAGTCTGCATGCAGTGCCATCGTAAGTGCGGCTAACAGTGGTCTATCAAGACTTCCAAGTATTGCATCTAATGCAATGAGCCGTTTCTGCTCGGCATTGGCAAGTGCCGGAAGCAGAGCAGTATCCATCGTAACGAGCATGATGTCGAGCATATACGGTGCCATGTCGTCCGGTGTAGGCCGGGCATACAGTGCCGGATTGATGATTGGTCAAGGGTTGGCCAATGGCTTGAATGCTTCGGCCGGAGCCGTAGAAGCGGCGGCTGCCAGACTGGCGAGCGCTGCCAATGCGGCAATCGCGGCGAAAGCTAAGATTGGATCGCCTTCCCGTATCACGCACCAATTCGGTATATGGTATGGTCAAGGGTTCGTCAATGGAATCAATCGCATGATCAGTGATGTACGACATGCATCGGAAGACCTTGTCTATCTTCCTGGCCTTGCCTTCGCACAGGCAGATACCAATTTTGGTGATTTTAACGCGGAATTGAATGACAGCTACGATTATCGCAATAGCTCGGAGTACACGATCAATATTCCATTCGATGTGGATGGAAAGAGATTTGCACGTGCTACTGCCAAATATAATGAGGCGGAGCTTAATCGAGCGAAAAAATTCAAAAACAAATTAGGAGGTGATAGATAATGAGCTTATACTCTTATCACGACACTTCTGTACGCATCCCGGACGGTAATGTTCTGCCGTCCGAGGCTATGTCTTATGGCGGTGTATATCTTGAAAATGAGATTGAAGGGTACAGGACACTGTATGTTACCGGAAGGGAACTGTATGGCGCTGAAATCAAGGAACAATCCACCGATACGATTGACGGCGCCAATTACATTGCCCGAAGATATCCACCACGTATCATCACGGTTGCCTATCAATTACTGGCATCCAGTGACAAGGCTTTTCGGGATGCCTACAATAAGATGAACAGGCTGTTAAATGGCGAACAAGTCAAGGTCATATTCAATGATGAACCTGACAAGTATTTCATTGGCACAAAAAAAGGAATCACACAAAATGAGAAAGGCACCAATTTTGTGGTAGGTGAAATTGATATATACTGCACAGACCCGATCAAGTATTCCACGACGCTCAAGGAAGTGACGGCAAGCAAGAACAGTAATGGCGAGCTTGTAGCAACCATCGAGAACAATGGAAGCAGACCGGCCACAGTTGATTATGAGATCAAGGCCAATTCAGATACCGGGTATATCGGTATCGTGTCGAATAACGGAATCATGCAGTTTGGCAAGATTGATGAAGCCGATGGCGAGACAGTACAGCAGAATGAGACATTAGGAACGATCAATGATCTATTGAACTGTGCAGATGATACCACGGGAACTATCGCTATCCATCCGAAGTATGGCGCCAAAGGTACATTGGCCAAAAAGACGTGGTTCAACAACACCTTCCTTGGATTCGGGTCAGAGGGAACCATCGTTGGTGATGCAAATGGTGGTTTAAGGACATTTACATTTCCGGCCGATTCCAACGGTGATTCAGATGGCGCTGTCAACTTCTATTCCTACTTCCACATATTGATGTGGGCGTCAAGGATGGGGCAGACCGGTGAAATGGATCTTGGCTTTTTGACAGCCGACAACAAACTTATATGTGGCGTTAACTGGTACAAGACAGATACATCCGGAAATACAGGCTGTTATGATCTGATTGTAAACGGCACATCATCCAATCCTAAGCTTGGCGGCAAAGTACTTCGCACATGGTCATTCCAAACCAACCATTTGCACTCACATAATCCTTGGTACTGGGATTGGGGCCACTGTGATATCCGCAAGGAAGGCGCCGATGTGACCTTCTTCTACTGGGGCCAATACTACAAGTATCATGTTCCGGAAATTGAGAATATGAAGTGTGCCAAGGTACAGGTAAGCATCAAGGCATGGAAGAACCGTACAGGGAACGAGTTCTTATATTACCTTGGCTTGAACCGATTCACCTATCAAAAGATGCATGTCGATAAGTGGAAGGATATACCTAACCGCTTCAACAGTGGCGATGTGATCACAATCGATGGTGATAAGGGGAAGTTCTATGTCAACGGGATGAACCGTCAACAGGATGAAATATTAGGTACACAATACTTTAAAGTGGATCCAGGCACGTCAGAAATCAAGTTCCGAGTATCGGAATGGACCAAGACAGACCCTACGATCAAGGTATACATTCGGGAGGCATGGTTATGATGGATATGCCAAGGATTGCGATATTAAGCGCATACGATGAGGTATGCGCCTTTTTAGATAATTCACTGGACGGAGCTTTGCACTACTGGGATGATACCTTGCATACCTATCTGCAAGGCTCGGCTTATACGTTTGAGTTTACGACGGAATCATGGATGGAAGATGCTGCATACCTTGTGGAGGGAAATCACTTATCCTTCAAATACAAGGATAAGGGCTACTATCTGAATATCGTAGAGGTTGAAAAGGACGAACTGGAAATCAAGGTCACAGCATACGGTCTTGTGTTCGAGCTTCTTAACGAAGAGGTAGATACATATGAAGGCAAATCCATGAGCTTTGAGTCTTATGTCAAGGGCTTCAACTATGAAAAGAGCTTTGATATCGGCATCAATGAGGTTTCTGATAAGCGAATATCAAATAAGTGGGAAGGAACGGATACGGTACTGAAAAGGCTGTATTCACTGGCCACGGTATTCAGTGCGGAACTGGAATTTGTGACGGAGCTCAATGATGATTATTCACTGAATAGAATTGTATTGAACGTCTATCGTGAACATGATGATACCCATCAGGGCATGGGACAGGATCGAACTGGTGAGGTTCTTCACTATGGGAAAGAAGTCGCTGGAATCACGAAGAAATCAGACATAACCGAACTGTGTACGGCCATTCGCCCGACAGGCAAGGATGGGCTTCAGCTCAACAAGCTGAGCGGAAAGAAAGAATATGATAGTGACGGCAATGTCGAGTTCCAGGTATCCGGAAACAATCTACTTGCACCGCAGGCAAGGGACCGATTCCCAGCATTGTTGAAATCATCAAAAAATGACCGCTATATCGCCAAGATATGGAGCTACGATACATCCGACGTAAATGTCTTGTATGGGCAGGCTAAGGCAGAGCTCATGAAGATCATGGTGCCTAAGGTTTCCTACGAAGTGGAAAGCTATGTTGACGCCAATATCGGTGATACGTTTACGATTGAAGATACGAACTACACTCCGACGCTGTATCTTACAGCTCGAGTCACAGAGCAAGAGATACGCTTCACAGACCCATCAGCATCAAAGACGACGTTCGACAATTTCGAAGAAATCGCATCACAGATTGACCAGTCACTGATCAAGGCCATGCAAAGCATGATCGATGCCAAACGCACATTTGAGGTCAACATCATATCGTCCAATGGTACGGTGTTTAAAAACGGTGATGGCTCGACTACATTGACAGCCAAGGTACTGGCCAACAATCAGGATGCATCCGGAGAGATGACCTATCAATGGTACAGAAATGGAGTGGCATGTTCGACCGGTCAGACATTGTCCGTATTCGCGAAAGATATCACCAATACTGTTACGTACCGTGTGGAAGCTATCGATGCCAACGGCACAGTAAGAGGGGCCACAGAAGTCACTTGTGCCAATGTGACTGATGGAAACTCAAGCCATATCCATATTGCCTATGCTAATAGTTCAGATGGTCGTGTTGATTTTAGTTTAACAGATTCAAATCGTAAGTTTATTGGTCAGTATTCAGATTCAAAACAATATGGTTCTGAAGACCCAACTAAGTACAGATGGAGCGCAATCAAAGGTGAAGATGGTCAGTCATTTGTAAGCGCCGAGGAACAGTTCTATTATTCAACATCACAAACCGAATTAATTGGTGGTGAATGGTTTGTTGGTAATGTGGTTTATCAAAGTGATAAGTTTCTATGGAAAAGATGGAAATGTACGTATGCTAATCCTAGTGAAATCAAGTATACGAAAGCTATATTTGATAATACCTGGAATGAGATTGATGCGAAAATCGGTGAGATTAGTACTAAAGTATCTCAAGCAAATGTGCAATCAAAAGAAGCAGTTGATAAAGCAACTCAAGCTCAAACGGATGCAAGTAAAGCGAATGAATTAGCTAATACTGCTAACACTCAATCTAGTGAAGCGAAAAAGTTAGCACAAGAAGCAAATACTAGTACTGGTAACGCTCAGAAACAGATTGATGCAATTAAAGGTGATATCACTGATTCAAAGCAACAAATTCAAGATGCAGTTGATAAAGCAAATGCAAATGCAAATGAAATCAATACAGTTAAAGAAACATACGCTACAAAAGTTGATTTATCCAATTCTGAAAAGACGATAAAAGCAGATGTTTCAACAGAGATTACTAAACAGATTGGAGAGTTATCTACAAACATCAGTGAAAGCTATGCCGCTAAAACGGATTTGGTGACACTAGAGGGCTCTTTAAAGTCTGAAATCAAACAGAATGCAGATAACATTTCTAGTACTGTAAGCCGAGTTGAAAGCCTTGAAACAGATACCACGCAAGCTAAAAAAGATGTAGCAGATGCCATACAAAAAGCAACCGCAGCAAAAGAAACTGCAGACAGCGCTCAAGCAGATGCAACCGCAGCAAAAGAAACTGCAGACAAGGCGCAAAGTGCGGTGGATGAGGCAAATAAGAATTTATCAACCGCACAAAACAAATTGACTCAAGCTGAGGAAAATCTTACAAACGTTACAGGTCGTGTGGATGCCACTGAAAAAGAAATTGTAGATGCAAAAGAACAGGTGGCAGATGCACAAGCAAAAGTAACACAAGCTCAAAAAGATGTTGAGTCTGCAAAAGAAACTGCAAACACGGCAGTAAGCAACGCAAAAACTGCTCAAGATACCGCAAACGATGCCAAAACAAAAGCGGAAAAAGCTCAACAAGATGTTGACAATCTTACGTCTCGTGTAACTACTGCAGAATCAAAGATTACTCAGAACGAAAAGAGTATATCTTTAGCCGTATCGGAAACGACAAAGGTCAATCAAAAAGTCGACAACCTTCAAATTGGTGGAAGAAATTTATTAAGAAACACTGCATTTAATACATTTAAATATTGGAACAGTATAAACGCAAAACTTGAAGTTGTTGATGGTTGGTGTGAAGTAACTATAAATGGTACATGGAGTGGTATCACTCAAAATTTTAAACCAGAAAAAGGTGTTGATTACATTATTAGTTATGAAGCCTATTTAGTTGATACCGAAGCAACGTCTGCGTTTCTTGAATGTGATTTTGGATCTCCTGACGATAAACTGGCTATAACGAAAACACCAACTAAATATTCAAAAAAAATTCCATACCCAACTGACGTAGCAAATTTTATTAATTTTCAATTACTATCGGAAGAAGTTGGGAAAAAATGGCGAATTAGAAATATCAAACTCGAAAAAGGTAACAAAGCCACAGACTGGACTCCTGCACCTGAAGATGTAGATAATGATTTAGCTACTACAAATAACAATGTATCAAATTTAATCCACACAACAACTGACTTATCAGCACAGCTAAATGTAACCAAACAGTCGATTCAAAGTAATGTTAGTGAAATCTCGCAGATTCAAAATAACATTGCTACGATGAAAAAAGAAACTTCAACTTCAATCGAACAAACAAACAAATCAATTTCAGCTGTTATTTCTAGCACGAATATTCTACAAGAAAAAGTCAATGGTAGTAATGAAACGATTAAGAACATTAATACCAACTTTGGATTTGATGCAGAGGGTATGACAATCGGTAAATCAGACAGCCATTTTAAAACGAAAATTAGCAACGAGCGTTTCTCATTTACGGAAAACGGTAATGAAGTAGCATACTTTGCCAATAAGAAAATGTATATCACTGATGGTCAGTTCACGAATTCAATGCGTGTTGGAGACTTTGCGTTCGTCCCAAGAGCTAATGGTTCACTGGACTTTAAGAAAGTGGGGGGGAGTAATTAATTTGATTATGCCTAACTGCTCAGACTTTATAAATGAAAATAGTAGCTATATTAAACAAACTACTATTGATGATATAACGTTCAAAATTGAATGTGTAAAGGCTATTAATAACAATACTTATGGCCTATTCAAAGATAATAAAGTCACAAATGGTCTAACTTATATTTTCGAGTTTGATTGTGTCATGAAAAATGACAATACAGTATTAAGAGCTCTTTTTGGTGGTGGTAAAGGCTCTCCTGGAGTGTGGAATGAATACGGCAGAATGGATAATGTTACTGTGGGACATCACACATTTGAAATCGATTTAACTAAATTTAATTCAGATGCTTTCACAGGAATCATTCGAACTTATTTTGGATTATATAACCCTCCAACTGGATCTTATGCCATTGTTTCTAATGTAAAATTCTATCAGAAGGAGGTGAGCTAGTATGCCTAGCGCAAGTACAACAATATCACCACAGAATTCTTATTATGGAAGTTACATTCTTAACTTATCATGGTCAGAATCTAGTCCAAACATTGAGGCTAACACATCTAAAATCACAGCGACTGCAACATTAAGTTCTAATACCGCAGCGTTTTCATCAACCACATGTACAATGACACTGAAGTGGTATGATGGAACACACGGTTGGGTAAACATGGGGTCCTATTCGTTTACTCAAGCCGGTGACTACTATTATGGCTTCGGGTCTCCAAAAATAGAAAAATCTATAGATATAACTCATAATTCAGATGGTAATTTATCTGGTTATGTGCAAGTTGATCTAAACTGTAATTCTAATGCGTATGCACCTAACAGTAAATCTCTAGCCACTGGTAGCCAAGCATTAAGTACAATCCCACGTGCAACAGATGTGAATTTAAGTACAACTAGGCAGTATATGGGTAGCTCTGTAACTATTTCTGGTTCGCCTTACTCTAGCGGATTCTTTCATGAGATCTATTACCAATTAGGTGGTGCTGATAAAGTTTCTATCGCATCACTAGGAACTGGTAACTTTAGTCAATCCTGGACGATTCCAACAAGTCTAGCTAATTCAGTTACGAACTCGACTTTTGCTGATATTTCAATTGTCGTTGACACAATCAGTAATGGATCTGTTATCGGTACGAAGTCAAAAGTGCTGACTATATTAGTACCAGATAGTTATAAGCCATCTGTATCAGTCAGTAATATATCAGAAGCTAATTCAACTGTGGCTGATAAATTTGGCAGTAACTATTATGTACAATCTAAAACTCAGCTTAAATTTACGATAAGTGCTTCTGGAACTTACAGCTCATCTATTGTAAGTACTTCGCTCAAAATAGATGGACAAGGCTATACTTTCTCCGATTCAACTGCTACCACGAATACTATTAATTCAAGTGGCGATGTTGCATATGAAATAGTCACGACTGACTCACGTGGTCGTAGTTTTTCACATACGGGAATTGTTAGTATCCACGCGTATACAACTCCGACATTCTATGCCGCGTCCGCTAAACGTGCCAACTCAAGTTATGGTGTTGATGAATCAAATGGTGTATACGCGTTATTATTGTTTAATTATGCTATTACTCCGCTTGACTCTAAAAACAATGCAAGTTTTGTTATCCAGTATCGTAAAAAGAAGGGAAGCTGGTCTGGAGTCAACAGCTGGCCTAGTTACAGTCAGAATACTACTTATCATGCAGGTAATCTTTTCTCAGACACGACTTCTGAATATGAAGTACGGTTTGGGCTAAAAGATTACTTTTTATCCGATTATATCTGGTTCTCAGTCATCGTACCTATGACTTACACACTTATCAACTTTGGCAAAGATGGAAAATCGGTTGCTTTGTTTGCTCAATCTAACAATGAAGAAAACACACTTGAAATTAACGGAACTATAAAATTGTTAGTAAATAACGTTATGCAATCCATAAATTCTATTGTTACAAGATTTCTAAAAATCGAAGAATGGAAGCAAACAATCGCAAGTTGGAAGCAAACAATCGAAAGTTGGAAAGCCAATGTTGAAGAAGGAAATACAACAATCACTTTAAATAGATACAGCAATTATTCAGAAAAAGAAATTGATACGCATACCACATGGATTGATGGGAAAACGATTTACAAAAAAACTGTAAGAACTGGTTTAATTTCATCTGGAACTAAACAAAAAGCACATGGAATAGAAAATCTAGCTACTGTCGTCAAAATGGAAGGCATAGCAATAAATACTAATCGTGAATTTGTAGTTTTACCTAGAGGTCATAAAGATAATGAACATGACGGAATTGCATTACAATTATTAGATGATAATGTTAAAGTTGTCGCAGGTGCGTTTAATGAATTTGCTGACTCATACATAACTGTATATTATACAAAGGAGTAAGATATGAAAATTTACGTTTATAAAACAGAAGATGAAATTGAATGTATTTCTTCTGTTCAAACAGCACAAACACCAACGGAAGCAGAATTAATAGACTCTGCTTTTTATTTTGATAAAATCCAAGGATATGTTGCAGAATTTGCCGAAGATGGAACCTTAAATGTATATTTTGATGAAAACAAATATCAAACATATATCGAAGATCAACAGAAAAAAATGAAAGAGCAAAAAGAAGCAGAAGAATTACAGAAAGCGAAAGAGGAAGTGTTTAACCTTGTGACAACAGAAACAACCGAAGAAAATGGAATCACTTATAAGGTTTATAAAATCGGTGATTTAGTTGTAAAGAAAGTAGAGGTAGAATAATGAATCAATTACAATCAAAAAAGTGGTGGGATGCGGCACTTATCCGTGCAATTAAGACAGTATGCCAAACAGCAGTTGGTACCATCGGGGCTAGTACCATGATCGAATCAGTAGATTGGAAAGTAGTGCTATCAGCAAGCCTTTTGGCCGGACTGGTATCACTGCTTACAAGCCTTGGTGGCTTGCCTGAGGTGGATGAATGATTACGCCTAAGGATGGCATGTCCTTCCAATTTCTGTTTTCTTTGGCCGCCTTTGTGGTATTGATTATCAATATTGTTGTCATGATCAGAAACAATAGTAAGCAAGACGCAGAAGGTGTGGTCAAGGCGAATCTGAAGCTTGATGCACTATGCCGTGACTCGAGCGAGACAAGACTTGATTTGAAATCTATGAAATCAGATATCGAGAAGATGACAAAAAAGCAGATGGAGCATGACTTCCGTCTTGAGAAAATCGAAGAAGACCTAGACAGTGCATGCGGCCGAATCACCAAATTAGAAGAGAAAGAAGGGTAGTATATGGCAAGCTATAATGACTTTTACAATACACACTTAGGCCGTGCTTATGATGTTGATGGTTACTACGGTGCACAATGTTGGGATGGTTATGCAGAGTATTGCAGATATTTGGGTGTACCGTGGTCCAACTGTACAGCAACTAGATATGTACGTGATTTGTGGGAACAAAGGCACACAAATGGAATTTTAAACTACTTCACTGAAGTATCCGTGATGAAGCCTGGCGATGTGGCTATATTCAAGGTTTGTGGAGTTACACCAAGCTCACACGTGGCAATCTTCCATAGTGATGCGGGCGGTGGTTATGGTTGGTTTTTTGGCCAGAATCAAGGCGGTTCAGGCGGTGCATTTAACTTGTGCAAGTTACCATATAGTGCTACTTATGACACAGCTTTCCGACCTAAGGCATGGAACGAATCTAATACTACTACGTCTAGTGGATACTCTGAAAAACAATTGATCAACGAGGTTGGTGTGGCCACACTTACCAAGGCTGTCAACAAGCGCAGAGATACACCAACGGGCATCATCGCAGAGACCTTGCCTGTAGGTAAGAAGCTAAGCTACACAAATAAATGGATTGGGAATGGCCATCGTTACATCAGTTGGGTCGAAACCGAACCAAATGGCAACAAGTATCGCTACTTTGTGGCAGTTAGTGCTGGAGAGGATTACAACTCTGAGCGTTGGGCTACTATTAGCGCCAAAGAAACAAGTGCACCGAAGCCAAAGCCACAACCGCCAAAGGCAGAGCCAACAAATAAAATTGATACGTCAAACGTAAAGCATTGGGGCGTTGATATCAGTGAATTGAATGATGACGTGAATCTAAGCAAGTATGACTTTGCTATCATACGTGCGTGCTATGGAGAATACACTGATAAGAAACTTGCCCAATGGGTAAACGAATGCAATAGGTTAGGAATCCCATTTGGCTTGTATTGCTATGATTATGCTTTGAACGATGATCAAGCACTGGCAGAGGCTAAATATATCTTAAAATTAGCAGAACAGTATCAACCTACATTAGGAATTTGGTTTGATATGGAAGATGCCGACAATTACAAAAAGAAAAATGGAGTGCTTACAGCAGAACGATGCTTAAAGTCATGTCAGATTTTCTGCAAAGCTGTCAAAGACGCAGGATGGTATACTGGTGTATACAGTTCTACATGGTGGTTTGATAATTGGTTGACATCTGGATTAGATGATTATGATAAGTGGGTAGCACAGTGGGATGCAAATGATGGCGATTATCATAGCGATACGTCAAGCATGGGCACAATCCATCAGTATACATCCGTAGATAAGCACTCTGGCATCGGATTGGATAAGAACACCATGTACGTAGATTTTGACCACTATAAAGTGAAGGTGGATAAACCGTCAGAGCCACAGAAAGAGCCGTCTAGCGAGCAAAAGCAAACCGAAGAACATCAGGACGTAAAAGAGCTAAACGGCTTGTTAAAAGTGATTATCGGCTTGCTAAAAAAGCTGTTGAGCGTATTTGGAAAGTCGGGTGATTGATTTGGCGCTCCACTACCGGAAGAAGCCCATCGTAATTGAGGCGATGCAACTAAACTTCCGTAATCGCGACAAGATCCTTGACTTTGCGCAGGGCAGTATCACACTCAAGTGGGACGACGGCTACCTAGTTGGTGCGTATGTGCAGACCTTAGAAGGGTGCATGTACGCAACCTATGGCGACTATATCATCCGTGGCGTAAATGGCGAGTACTATCCATGCAAGCCATCGATTTTTGAGAAAACGTACGAGCTTGTGGAAGATATTTTTTAATGCTTGTTTTTGACCGTTTCTAAAAACGGCGATTGTTGAATAAACAACTATTTTCTATCAAGTAAAAAAGGGGTGGCCTTAGCGGTCATCCCGATTTTTTTTCATTCCTAAAAAATTCCTAAAAATATTAAAATCACATATGTTTACATAGAAACACATAGTTATGTTTTACTTTATATAAAGCATATTAGAAGTTTTGAGCCACCCATAAAACGTAAAATTTGACTCTCCTCACCTCCACCATACGAGTATCTGACGAACACTTATTTCTTCCCTGGTGGATTTGCGATAAGAGTTAGTCTAAACATAGAAGATCATCGCTAAGATGGTCTTTTCTTTTTACCACGCTGTCATTTGCATCCTCGATTGGCGACAGTGATACAAAAGCAAATAGAAAGCTTCAAGTCATTAAAGTCACAAACGAGATGTTTAGTTCTTCATTATCCATAAAGAAAATTGATGCGACATCGAAGGAAGGCATTTCCAAGGTAAGCTTTAATTTGATGCAGGATGGTAAGACGATTGCGACAAAGACAACGGGTGAAGATGGTACTTGTACATTTACTGGTTTAGTTACAGGAACATATACGATTGAAGAATTGCCTATAACTGGATATAAAGATGGAAATTCTTTATACAAAGTAGACTTTACAGTTACAGAAGCGGATAACGGAAAGACGATCCAAGTCTATAACGATAAACGCTTTACAGTAAGATCTGGTTCAAGTAATGCCGATGGCATCTTGAATACACGTCGTAAAGGTTCTGTTCGATTGATGAAACAATCCGAAGATGGCAAACCATTGAACAAAGTCACTTTTGTCTTGAAGAAAGTCAAAGAGAATCGATCATTCATCGATTTCATTACAGGAAATAAATATGAAGTCGTTGATAACATCGAAGGAACAAAAGTCGAAAAAGCTGAAGATGGTGTTTTAGAGATTCATGGTCTTGAATGGGGAGATTATGTATTAGAAGAAACCAATCCAGCCAATGGATATGTCAATACGGACAAGAAGGGGAATCCAATCCAAGTAACATTTACGATTGATCGTGATCATATTGATGATCAAGTCTTGAAGATTGGTGAAGATGAAATCAAAAGTCATGTAGTAACCAATAAAGAAAATACGGTTACGCTTGTGAAACAAAATACTTCCAAAGAAGGTTTGAATGGAGCAAACTTTAGCTTGAAAGTTGAAACAGATCAAAGTGAAAAAACGATTCATCTGGATGGTTCTTCTCTTGAACTAAAAGGTCAATTGACAAGTGGTCATACATATTCTTTGAAAGAAGTCGAAGCACCTAAAGGTTATACTTTGATTGAAGATGACTTCCAGTTCACGGTGGATAAAGCTGGTAAGCTAGCCATCACAAAAGGTAACATGGCTTATCAATTAGAAGGAACGACTATTACCGTTACCGATCCTTCGATTGATTTAACTTTTGAAAAACTGGTTTTAGATAAGCCACAAGATGGTGCCGTTTATAAGATTCGCGGTGAATTTGCGGATGGTTCGAAAGAGATGACTTGGACGAGTGAAAAAGCTGGAACGCAATGGAAGGCTTTATTCATTGGTGGTCAAAGCTATCAATTGGAAGAAGTTCAAGCGCCAAGTGGTTCGATTCGCAATACAGCAAAATTAACTATTACGGTTCATAAAGACGGCTCAGTCACAAGTGAATCGAAAGATGTTACTTTTAAAGATGGTCTTGTTTCTATTACAGACCAGCCAACGAAGGTAACGATTCGTAAAGTAGATTCACAAGATCAAGTGGTGAAAGGGGCAAAACTTCAAGTCTTAGATTCTGCTTCAAAAGTTGTAGATGAATGGACAACGGACCAAGATGATCATGTCTTGATTGGCAAGTGTAGTGTTGGTCAAACGTATACATTACATGAAGTTCAAGCACCAAGTGGTTATGTGAAGGCTGAGGATGTTTCCTTTACGGTAAAAGAAGATGGCATAATGGAAGTGAAGATGGTCGATAAACCAGAAGAAAAAGCTTCCAAAAAGAAAGATGATACCGATACGGGTGTACAAACTGGAACGATGTTCTATGTGCAAACAGGATTGATTTCTTTATTAGCTGCTTACTTCTTAATGGAAAGCCAAAGACGTAAACGTAAATAAGATTAGAAAGCTGCTTCCTATGGGAGTGGCTTTCTTGCGTATATGCAGAAAAGAAGCCTTATATCAGTCATGTAACCTTTTATTTGATGGTAAAACTGGTTGTTGAGCACATAGCAGATGAACTGGCATGAATGATTGGAATCGGTATGCATGCACTACACAATCTTGATTGTTGCGCGTAAAATGAGACCAAGTGGCATACTGGTTATGAATATTGTTTTAACTGTTTCTGGGTTGTGTTAGTCTTATATGTGAATATATGTTATGCAAAAATGTTGGCATACCTAAAAGAGAACGAATCAAATAGAGGGATACTATGAATACTGTAAAAGTAAAAAATGTTGAAATTGGTACGGGCTTACCAAAAATTATCGTCCCAATCGTTGGCCGGACGAAGGAAGAAATTTTAGCTGCCGCAAAGTCTTTTGAAGACGTTGCCATGGATATTGTGGAATGGCGTGTGGACTGGTTTGAAGGGGTATTCGATTTTGCCCAAGTACAAGATTGTGCGCAGGCTTTACGCAAAGTCTTAAAAGATACACCTATCTTATTTACTTTCCGTACTTCTAAAGAAGGGGGAGAAAAAGCCATTGAACTTGAAGATTATGTGGCTTTAAATAAAAACATTGCGGCAACGGGTTTGGTTGATTTAGTCGATGTGGAAGCCTTTTGTGGCGATGCATATGTCAAAGAAGTGATTTCTGCAGCCCATGCATATGGTGTAAAAGTTGTAGCTTCAAACCATGACTTTGATAAGACACCTTCCCAATCGGATATTGTATACCGGCTTCGCAAAATGCAAGATCTAGGTGCGGATATTCCGAAGATTGCTGTAATGCCACAAAGTAAAGCTGATGTTTTGACCTTGTTATCGGCAACGGAAGAAATGGCAACGAACTTTGCGGATCGACCCATCATTACGATGTCTATGGCCGCAACTGGATTAATTAGCCGTTTATGCGGAGAAGTATTTGGATCAGCTGCAACATTTGGTGCCGTTGGCAAGGCTTCTGCACCTGGTCAAATGAATGCAAAGGATTTAGAAACGATATTATCATTATTACACGCTAGTCTATAAGAAATGGGAAAGGTCCAGAAATCAAAGTCGGTTTCTGGGCCTTTTGAAAAGCGTAAAGTGATTTTTGTGAAAATGTCATATGCTTGAACTGGAAAGGTTTATATTGATTCTCATCATCTACCTTATTTCATTGCCAGTTATTTAACCACAAGTTGCCAAGTTGTGGATTCAAGTCTTGTAGAGGCCTACATGCAAAAAGGAAAACTATGATATAATATCGAAAACTACAAGGAGATTAAATTATGAATCAATTAGAGGAAGCACGTGCGAAGATTGGTGAATGTGATAATCGGATTATTGATGCACTAATTGATCGTATGGCACAAGTACAAAAGATCATTGCCTATAAAAAAGCAGCTGGAATTCCTATTTTAGAACCTGAACAAGAAGCGAAACAGACAAAAGTTTTAGAAGATAAATTAGCTGATAATGAGTTTAAAGATGAAATTTTAGATATCTTTAAGTACATTATAAAGAACTCACGTAAAGTACAAACGAAGGCATTGTTTGACTACAATGTGTTCTTGGTTGGCTTTATGGGTGCGGGGAAAACGACAGTTGCCAGCGAACTAGAGAAAAAGTTGGAAATGAATCGTATTGAAATGGATGACATGATTGCCCAAAAACAAGGTATGTCGATTCCAGAAATCTTTGATACATATGGCGAAACCTATTTCCGTGATTTAGAGAGTAACTGTTTAATTGAGCTGCAAAAAGTTAAACAATCCATTGTTTCTTGTGGTGGTGGGGTTGTCATGCGTGATGAAAATGCCGAACATATGAAGAAAAATGGTCGGGTTGTCTTGTTGGAAGCAAGTCCTCAAGTGATTTTAGAACGTGTAAAAGACAGTAATGATCGTCCCATCTTAAACGGCCATATGAATGTGGACTACATTGAACAACTCTTGGCTAAGCGAAAAGAAAAGTATCAAGCTATAGCCGATGTCGTTGTGAATACCGATCATAAGACAGCATCGGAAATCGTGGATGAAATTATTGCGAAATTAATTGCTTTTGATAATGAAAAGGAACAAAAATAGAGAGCTTTGCCTCGCTTTTTTTCGGTGAGAAAAATGTTAGAAATATGTACAGGAAGTTTGGCGGATTGTTTGGCTGCAGAAAAAGGCGGGGCAAAACGCGTAGAATTAAATAGTGCTTTAGCTTTAGGTGGTTTAACACCAAGCCTGGCAACCTTGCAGGCGGTAAAAAAAGTAACCGATTTAAAGGTTCAGTGTATGGTGCGGGTGCGCCCAGCTGGTTTCTGTTATGACAAAATGGAAAAAGATTTGATGTTTGCGGAAGCCAAACAGCTGTTAGAAAATGGTGCGGATGGAATTGTCTTTGGCTTTTTAAGGGAAGATTGTACCATTCATCAAGCCTGGACCAAAGAAATGGCCGATTTTATTCATGGGTATGGAAAAGAAGCCATATTCCATCGGGCTTTTGATCAATGTGTTGATCCAGTAAAAGCTATGCAAGTCTGTATCGATTGTGGTATTGACCGCGTTTTAACCAGTGGCCAACAAGCCAAAGCCATTGATGGCCTAGCTTGTTTAAAAAATTTGCAGGCCCAATTTGGTCAAGCAATACAGATCTTAGTAGGTAGTGGAGTCAATGCCAAGAATGCAGAATACATTATGCAAGAAACGGGTATTACCAACTTGCACTCTTCGTGCAAAGGTGTCAAATCAGATCCAACAACTGTTTCGAATGCTGTTTCTTTTGCGGTAACAGAAGGGAATCAATATGATCGCGTTGATTCACAAGTGGTAGCGGATCTTGTGCACTGCTTTAAACAGTTAAATATGGATTTATAAAAACGTCTTGTATCAATTTGATACAAGACGTTTTTTTATTTGCCGGATTCAATCATGCGTTCAATCGCATGCCGTGCAGAATCCATCAAGGCAGGATCTAATATGATTTCTTCCTGGTCTTTTCCAGAAACCATATTGTATACATCGACTAAGGTCGTAGCTTTCATATTGTGGCAGACACATTCGATGCTTAATGGATAGAACTTTTTATCTGGGCAGGCAAATTGGAGATGTTGGACAATGCTGTTTTCTGTTCCAATCACAAATTCTTTCGCCGAACTTTCCTGGGCATATTTCATGATACCTGTAGTCGAGCCAGCATAATCGGCAAGTTCGGTTACTTCTTTACGGCATTCAGGATGGACTAAAATTTCTGCCTCTGGGTGTTGGGCCCGAGCTTTTTCCACATCTTTTTTGGTGATGCGTAAATGACTTGGACAACTACCCTGGAAGGTTTTGATATTCTTTTCTGGGCATTGTTTTGCGACCCAAGATCCTAAGTTTGGATCAGGAATAAAGAGAATATCTTTTTCGGGCATATTTTTTAGAATATGGACGGCGCTGGAAGATGTGACAATATTATCAACGACTGTTTTTAATTCAGTTGTCGTATTGATATAGGCAACAACGGCGTATTCCGGATATTTTTCTTTTAACATTTGGACATCTTCTTTGGTCATTTGTTGGGCCATAGGACAACCGGCATTGCGATTGGCTAAATAGACATGTTTTTCTGGCGATAAGACTTTCACGGTATCTGCCATAAAACGAACGCCACACATAAGCACATTTTTATTAGGAGCTTTTTGGGCTTGGAGACTTAATCCAAAAGAATCTCCGGTATAATCGGCTATTTCTAAGATATCTTGGCTTTGGTAGGCATGGGCTAGAATCAAGATGTCTTTTTCTTTCTTTAGACGTAGAATTTCTTCTTGCATTTCTTTAATATTCATAACTTCACCTCAAGTTCGCGTCTCATTATAATAGGTGACAAGACAGTTGTCAATATACTGTCTTTACAACAAACTTGACAGATGCTATAATGCCAAGCGTCGGAAAGAAGATGGAGATATGAAAACAGACGTTTTAATCGTAGGATGTGGCTGCTCGGGTCTGTATGCAGCCTTACAATTGGATGAAGATTTAGATATTACCATCCTTACAAAATCAAAGGCAGAAGATAGTGATTCCTTCTTAGCACAAGGAGGAATTTGTGTATTAAAAGATGAGTCAGATTACCAGGCATATTTTGAAGATACCTTAAAAGCTGGTCATTACGAAAATGATAAACAATCCGTTGATATTATGATTCGTTCGAGTCAGAATGTCATTCAGGATTTAATTTCTTATGGCGTAGACTTCCATAAAGATGAAAATGGGAAACTGGATTATACCCGCGAAGGAGCCCATTCACAAAAACGAATTTTATTCCATGAAGATGAAACAGGAAAAGAAATTACGAAACATTTACTAGCTAAAGTACGTCAATTAAAGAATGTGAAGTTACTGGAATATACAACCTTAGTGGACTTAATTGAAAAAGATAACACCTGTTATGGTGGTGTAATTCGGAAAGCAGATGGCAGCATTGATATGATTCAAGCCAAGTATACGATGTTGGCTACTGGTGGTATTGGTGGTGTTTATCGTCACTCGACGAACTATCGTCATTTAACAGGAGATGGTATTGCTCTAGCGGTGCAACATAAGATTGCTTTAAAGAATGTGAATTATGTACAAATTCATCCTACGACGTTCTATTCTCCAGATGAAAAAGATCGTTCGTTTTTAATTAGTGAAAGTGTACGTGGTGAAGGGGCTTTGTTACTGGATAAAAATATGCATCGTTTTGTCAATGAACTTTTACCTAGAGATGTTGTCACCAAAGCCATTTATGCCCAAATGGAAAAAGATCATACGACGCATGTCTGGGAAGATCTACGTCCGATTGGCCATGAAGAACTCGTTAAACACTTCCCCCATATTGTTGAACATTGCCACAAGATGGGCTATGATCCGGAAAAGGAACCGATTCCCGTTGTTCCTGCCCAACACTATTTTATGGGTGGTATCGATGTCAATAAGGAATCAAAAACATCGATGGAACACTTATATGCGATTGGAGAAACAGCCTGCAATGGGGTACATGGTAAAAACCGTTTGGCAAGTAATTCGCTCCTAGAATCTCTTGTCTTTGCCAAACGAGCAGCCAAAGATTTAATGGATAGCGATTGGAAGGCACAAGATTTTATCACAATCGAAAAACCCGATGTTTCTAAATATGCAGATTCGAAGAGTCTGTCGCAACAATATCGCCAACTTGTCCAAACCGAAATAAAGAAAGCTGATTCGAAAAAGGAGAACGAAAATGTTTGATTTGACAACTTTACATCTTCAAGTGGATCCCTTGATTCGTCAAGCCCTACAAGAAGATATCAATAGCGAAGATGTATCTACCAACTGTGTTATGCCTTGTGCAACTCTGGGTTGTGTGGATTTGATTTGTAAAGACGATGGTATTCTCTGCGGTCTACAAGTCTTTGAAAGAGTCTTTACTTTACTGGACGCATCCGTACAAACCACTTTTTTCTTCCATGATGGAGACAGAATTCATGTTGGTGAAAAAATTGGGGAAATCAAAGGGGATATCCGTATTCTTTTATCTGGTGAAAGAACGGCTTTGAATTACTTGCAGAGAATGAGTGGTATCGCAACTTATACGCATCAAATGGCCCAGCTATTGGAAGGCACATCCATCTGGCTATTGGATACTCGCAAGACAACGCCGAACATGCGTATCTTTGAAAAATATGCGGTACGTATTGGTGGAGGACATAATCACCGTTATAACTTAAGTGATGGTGTGATGTTAAAAGATAACCATATTGCTGCGGCTGGTGGTGTAAAGGAAGCAATTGAAATGGCTAAGGCCTATGCACCTTTTGTACGTAAAATCGAAGTGGAAGTTGAAAATCTTACGATGGTAAAAGAAGCCGTTAGTGCTGGGGCTGATATCATCATGTTGGATAATATGAATCATGACCAGATGAAAGAAGCCATTGATTGGATCGATGGTCGGGCTGAAATTGAAATTTCGGGAAATGTCACAAAAGAAAACATTGAACGAATTAAAGATTTAAAGGTGAACTATATTTCAAGTGGTGCCCTAACACATTCGGCTAAAATTTTAGATTTATCCTTAAAAAACTTACATGCGATCTAAGGAGGGACTTTCATTGACGGGAAAAGAGAGAAGAGCGAAAATTGTATCTATTTTAGAAAAATCCGTACAACCTGTATCCGGGACCGCTTTAGCTAAACAATTGGGAGTATCCCGCCAAGTTGTTGTAACTGATATGGCTTTATTGCGGGCAGGAGATATTTCCATTCTTTCTACCAATAAGGGGTATTTACTCTTAAAAGAAAATGAAACCACACGGGTTTTTAAAGTCCACCATACCCAAGACCAAGCGCGTCAAGAGATGAACTTGATTGTTGACTGTGGAGGAAAGCTGGAAGATGTCTTTGTCTATCATAGAGTCTATGGGGTTTTGCGAGCAAACTTAGATATTGCTTCACGTTTGGATGTTGAGGCATATTTAAAAGAGATTGAATTGGGAAATTCTTCACTGCTCTTAAATGTGACGTCGGGATACCATTATCATACGGTTTCCGCAAAAGATCAGAAAACCTTGGACTATATTCAGACCAAATTGTCCCAAGCTGGCCTATTAGCCCAATTGCAGGATTATGAACCAGTTGATTTTTGGGATGAAAAAGAATAAAACTTTGTTTTGAAGTAAAAGAAGGAAACATTTCCTTCTTTTTTTGTTAAAATACAAAGTATGGAAAGAAAAAAAGAACAGCGCCAAGCTGAATTGTATCGGATTCTTTTGAATCAAGGAAAAACCAAAGTTCGTGATTTGGCTATGCAACTACAGGTGACTCCCGAAACGGTGCGCAGTGACTTATCGGATATGGTCAACCAGCGAAAAATTATTCGGGAACATGGTTATGCCCGCCCAATTTCCAGTGTTGCCGAAGTTCCCTTTCGCATGCGGGAAATGGAAAACCTCCAAGAAAAACGTAGAATCGGCTTTCGGGCCCTACACGAAGTCAAACCCAATCAAACCGTTTTTCTAGATGCCGGAAGTACTAGTGTGCTAGGGTTACCGGCCTTAGCCCGAAATGCGAATATTACCATTGTGACCAATAACATTCCTTTAGCGTATGAAGCCGGTTTACTGGGCTTTCAGGTAATGGTTTGCAGCGGAGCTCTATCCAATGTTGGCTTACGAACGTATGGTGTCATCAGTAGTGAAATCTTACGCGATTTAACCATTGATTGTGCGATTCTTGGTTGTGATGGCATCGATTGTGCAAAAAACTTTACGACCTTGGCGTTTAATGAAGTAGGTATCAAGCGGGTGGTTTTATCCCGCAGCAAGCGAAATATTGTGATGATGGATCAAACCAAGTTTGAATCCAGCGCTTCCTTTAATTTTGCTTCTTTTAAAGAAATTGACTGTTTAGTGACATGTGCTTTACGTCCGGAACAAAGGGAAAAACTGAAAATGATTCCCGAAATTATTGAGGTGTAAGATGGCAAATAAAAAAGATGAAAGACAATCTAAAATTTATCATATTCTACTAGATGAAGGACGTGTGAGTGTTAAAGAACTGGCTCAGCGTTTATTGGTTACCCCAGAGACGATACGCAGCGACCTAACCAATATGGAAGATCAAAGAAGAGTGATTCGTGAACATGGTTTTGCCCGACCTTTATCGACTTTAGAAGAAGTGCCAGTACAAATGCGGGAGCAGGAAAATCTTGATGATAAAAGACGTGCGGCCATGCGGGCTATGGAAGAAATCGAAGATAATCAAACGGTTTTCCTTGATTCCGGGAGTACGATTCTATTGGGCTTACCAGCCTTATCCTTTAAGAATGTAACGATTGTAACCAATGGGATTCCTTTGGCCTATGAAGCAGGGTTGTTAGGCTATCCGGTAATCTTTTGTGGCGGTCAAGTATCCAATGTTGGTTTACGAACCCATGGACATTTTTGTATTGATGTCATTGATCGAATACAATTTGATGTGGCTTTAATGGGAACGGATGGTCTGGTAGGTGCGGATAGTTTTACGGCGCTAGCCTTTAATGAAATTTCTATTAAAGAACATATCATGGCCCATTCTAAAAAGAATATTGTGGTAGGGGATCGCTCAAAGTTTGAAAAGAAAGCGGCCTACAATATTGGCAAGTTTCGGGATGTCGATGTCTTTGTGACCAATCCTTTAAATGAACAAGAACGAAAAATGATTCGTGAAGTAAAGAAAGTAATAGAGGTGTAATTATGCGAATTTTATGTATTGGAGATTCAAATACTTGGGGTTTTAACCCGGCAAATCAATTGCGCTTTGAAAAGCGTTGGACGCGCTTGTTACAAGCGTATTGTCCCGATGATGAAATTATTGAAGAAGGACTAAACGGACGTACATTTGCGTTTGTGGATCCGTTTTGTAAAGAGCGATGTGGTCTAGATGCTTTGCCTTCGATTTTGCGTAGCCAAGATCCGATTGATTTAGTTTTAGTGATGTTAGGTACCAATGACTTAAAAACGATTTTCCATGCGAGTGCCTCAGGCATTGCCAAGGGAGCACGAAACTTTATTCGTGAGATTCAAAATCCATATTACTACAATTATTCGGTTCCCAAGATTTTGATGATTTCTCCGATCCTATTAGGCGATTCGCTTTTAGAGATTGAAAAGGTTTATGGCGATTTTGATGCCCATAGTATGGAACAATCGAAGTATTTAGCCCAAGAGATCAGAAAGGTTTGCGATACGTATCAAGTAGATTTTATGGATGCCAGTCAATATGCACAGGCAGGAAGCTTGGATGCAATTCACTTGGATGAAGAAAATCATGCGAAACTGGCTCAAGCCATTTATGAAAAAATTCAAAGAGTAAGAAAATAGGATCAGTTTTCTGATCCTATTTTTGCGTCTATTAAGGTTTTTTCAAAAGCTTTTCCGGCTCGTAAACAAGTGATTAAACAGCCTTTTTCTTTGTCATGATAGACAGGCTTTACATGAGCACAGTCTAGCGCTCCAAGCTGGGCTTTGAAGTTTTGGTTGAGTTGGACAATCAAAGGCCGTAAGGTTGGTATCATATCATGGGCTTTGGTTGGGCAGACCATTTTAGATAGGGCGGCAATACAGCCAACTAAGGCTCCGCAGGTACTACCGATAAACATACCACCACCAAATCCGGCCATACAGCGCAAGTCTTCTTCATTGATTTCTAATTGATAGGTTTCATTACAGGCACGAAGTAAAGTCTCCGAGCAATTATACCCTTGGGTATAGTATTTTTGAATATTGTTTTCAAGTTGTGTCATAACTTCCTGGTATATTGTAATTGACCCATCTAACTGGTCGTCTACAATATACTTCTCCTT